>Ga0182027_10000645_pt1 | contig 59627 bp, 43 predicted proteins | sample 712E1DmetaG_FD_121300 | JGI IMG/M metagenome (GOLD analysis project Ga0182027, IMG submission 121300) | Permafrost microbial communities from Stordalen Mire, Sweden - 712E1D metaG (Illumina Assembly) | ecosystem: Environmental > Terrestrial > Soil > Wetlands > Permafrost | place: Sweden...
GAAAAGGAAACCTTCACTGTCGATGAAATGTTGTATGCGCTGATGGTACAGTCGGCCAACGATGTGGCCGTGGCGCTGGCGGAAAAATTCGCCGGGTCAACGGAGGCGTTCGTGGAACTGATGAACAAACGGGCGCAGGAACTGGGCATGACCCACACGGTGTTCCATTCGGTGCACGGCCTGCCACCGGGCGCGGGGCAGGAGCATGATGTTACCACCGCCCGTGATTTCGCCCTTCTCAGCCGCGAACTGCTCAAGCACAAAGACACTTTGCGTTACACCTCCACCCGCGAACGGCCGTTCCGTCCTGACGACAAGAAACACATGGTCATGATGCGGAACCACGACCATCTGCTCGGCCAAGTCGAGGGTGTGGATGGACTCAAGACCGGATACTTCACAAAGGCGGGCTACTCCATCGCCCTGACGGCGGAACGCAAAGGTCAGCGTGTCATCGTCATCGTGCTTGGCAGCGTCGACCGCAAGGTGCGCGACGCTAAGGTGGCCGAGTTGCTTGCCAAGGGGTTCCTTGCGTTGCCCGCGCAGTCATCGCCGACGCCAAGTCCCGCCAAGACATCGGGCGCAGCAAAGTAGCAGTGCGTAATCTCGTCTGATCGAAAATCATCACCACTGAATTTCCTTACGCAAGGGCGGTGCAACTTCACGCGACCGGCTCGACCTTCCTACGGCTCGTCGTCGGCGGACGGGCACGGGCTGTGGTCGACACCCCGCAGGGTCAAAATACTCGCCTGACTTCGACGCACAAGACTCAACGCGTCGTGCGATGGCGGCCAATGTGATGGATGACTGGGGCATGACCGCGTTTCATTCCCGCGAGGTGCCGATGATCTCAAAGCCGGAATGACCCGACACGAAGCGACATGATCGCGATGCAACGGACGCTGCGGGTGGAACTGCTGGATGCCGCCAGCATTCCGTGCGCGCACCAACCTTGCGGTCGATCACGGGTGGTAACGGCTCGCGATTCCGACAACACGCTCGACCTTCCGGCAATTTGCCGGAGGGATGGGGTGCCAGCCCCGTGCTTGGCGGACGTAGCGGCCAACTTGTACAAAATGCCGGTGTCGTCCCCCCGTTGCCATCGTCTTGGATTCCGATTGAAGATCAAGACAACATACAGCATAGTATGTCTCGTTATGGGTAGAGGGTTGGAAAGCCGTCCTGCTGTGTTGCGCCTGCGCAGCCTGCTATTCCTTGGACCGCAAACCTACCGCAATTTGAATCTGAAGAATACTCGGGGGCACATCGCGGCAGTATGCATCGTCCTGCTTCTACTGGCATCTTCTGCCACAGCGCAGGACAGGCGGACATTGCATGGTCACGTACCGGAGGCTGTGGCGCGCTTGCAGCCAGTTGGCCGTCTTCCCGGCTCGACACGCCTGAACCTGGCAATCGGCTTGCCCTTGCGCAATCGCCAAGCGCTCACCAACCTGCTCCAGCAGATTTATGATCCGAGGAGCCCCGAGTACCGTCATTATCTGACGACGGAACAGTTCACGGAGATGTTTGGTCCGACGGCACAGGACTATCAGGCTCTCATTCGTTTTGTGGAGGCAAACGGCTTCGTGGTGACTGGCACGCACCCGAATCGCGTGTTGCTGGATGTGAACGGCACGGTGGCGGACATCGAGAGTGCTTTTCATGTGACGATGCGCACCTATCACCATCCAACGGAAGCCCGCAGGTTCTATGCGCCGGATGTCGAGCCGTCGGTCGCATCGGCTCTCCCGGTCTTGGAAATCAGCGGCCTCAACAACTACATCGTGCCGCATCCGATCAAACTCAAACCAACTTCCTTGAATGGCGCGTCCAAGGTGACGCCATCGGACGGTTCAGGACCGGGCGGTACCTATATGGGGACCGATTTCAGGGCCGCCTACGTTCCCGGCGTGTCGCTGACAGGCTCCAGTCAAACGGTCGGGCTGGTGCAATTTGACGGTTATTACGCGAATGACATCGTAACCTACGAGAGCCAGGCTGGCCTGCCGAACGTCACGCTGATGAATGTGCTGCTGGATGGATTCGACGGAATACCAGACACCAAAGAAGACTTCATCGCCGAGGTGTCTCTGGACATTGAAATGACCGTCTCCATGGCGCCCGGATTGTCCAAAGTGCTCGTTTATGAAACGGGTCCCGATGGAATTCCCAACGACGTCTTGAATCGTATGGCCACGGACAACCAAGCCAGTCAACTCAGTTGTTCCTGGGGTTGGGGCGGCGGTCCCGACGGGGCTGCCGACGAGATCTTCCAGCAAATGGCCGCGCAAGGGCAGTCGTTCTTCGCGGCTTGCGGCGACAGCGATGCTTTCATCGGATCAACGTCGGAAGATTTTCCGGCGGACGATCCAAATATCACGCTCGTCGGCGGGACCACTCTGGCGACGACCGGGCCAGGCGGATCCTGGGTGTCGGAGACGACCTGGAACTGGGGCGGAGACATCGGCAGCGGTGGCGGGATCAGCACGTCCTACCCGATTCCGGATTGGCAGCAGGGCGTCAACATGTCCATCAACCGCGGATCGACCATCATGCGGAACGTTCCGGATGTCGCCCTGATTGCCGATAATGTCTATGTCATCTACGACAATGGCAGCACGAACGCCTTCGGCGGCACCAGTTGCGGCACGCCGTTGTGGGCGGCGTTCACGGCTCTCGTCAACCAGCAGGCCGTGGCTCACAGCAGGCCAGCCGTCGGCTTTCTCAATCCGGCTCTCTACGCCATCGGCGAAGGATCCAATTATGCCGCCGACTTCCACGACATCACGACCGGCAACAACACCAGCACCAGCAGTCCAATCGAGTTCTACGCCGTTGCCGGCTACGACCTCTGCACCGGCTGGGGCAGTCCCGGCGGGCAGAATCTCATCACCGACCTCGCGACATCCGATCCGCTGGAGATCACACCGGCAACCGGTTTCGCGGCAAGCGGTGCAGTCGGTGGCCCGTTTAGCGGTAGCTCTCAAAGCATTTCGCTGAGCAACTCGGGAGCGACGTTGCTGAACTGGTCGCTCATCAACGCATCACCCTGGCTCAATGTTTCGCCGACGAGCGGAACGCTCCCCAGCGGTTCAGAGGCCACCATCAACGTGAGCCTGAATTCCGCTGCCAACACTCTGGCCGCGGGAGTTTATTCTGTGCCCGTGTGGTTTACCGATCTAACCAGTGGTGTTGCACAGACCCGGGAGTTCACCTTGCGTGTGGGACAGCCATTGATTCAGAATGCCGGCTTTGAGACCGGTGATTTCACCGGCTGGATGCAAAGTGGAATGCTTCAAAGTGCATTGTTTACCAGTCTTGTGGACGACGGTTCCGTGATCACGCCTCACTCCGGTAGTTACGCGGCCGCGCTGAGTGAGTATATCTCGTTCGGTGACCTTTCCCAAACTGTGCCGACCGTGGGGGGCCAGCCTTACCTGCTTTCATTCTGGCTGCAGAGTTCGGACCTCGGTTTCGGTCAGATTCCGAATGAGTTTACCGTGACATGGGATGGAAGCGCGATCTTCGATCAAGTGAATCTGGGAGTTTTGGATTGGACCAACATTCAGTTCATTGTGGCGGCCACGGGACCCAACACCGTCCTCCAATTCGGATTCCGCAATGACTGGAGTTACTTCGGCCTCGACGACATCAGCCTGACACCGGTTGCTGCGCCTGTGATCCAAACGGTGACCCGCACGAACAACGCGATCGCATTCACATGGAGCACAGTGCCGGGGCTGAGGTATCAAGTCCAGTACGCGACCAAGTTGACTCAACCCAACTGGATCAATCTGGGAAGCGCCATCACTGCGGCCAATACCACCTTGTCCACATCCGATGTCATCGGGTTGAAGACGCAACGATTCTATCGCGTTGTCCTGATGCCACCGCCATGAGTTCTCCTCAAGCAGGTACTCGATCCTCCGTAACCGTTCTTCGTTGACGCCGGTGATGTAGGCCAGCATTCGTTTCCAGGGCATGGGATGTTCCTCATCGTGATGCTAAATGAGGGAATTAAGTAAGGACGAGTTTTTTGACCACGCGCGGTCCTCGATCATTTCCCGCGGACTGCCGTCGGCAAGCTGTGCGTGCCGAGGTTTTTGACGGGAAGGTCCCCGTAGATACCTTGGTAGCCGTCGGCTGTTTTGCACCAGAAAATGAGGTCATCGGGATTGCCGCGGGTGGCCAAGGGTGATGAATCTCTAAACCGGTTTGGCCTTGGGCAGTTGGTAGGATTATATCGCGAAGCAAATGTTTTTGACAAACTACGCAGGCAGTTGACCTCCAACCTTCAAAAAACCCGACGAATTGTTTGGGCTGATGTGGTGGATTTGAGGAACTCGGCTAACCAGGCCAACGAAGGCCAGTCTTGCTGTCGGGTCGCACGGCGGATACACTGCTTCACATTGAACTGAGCCGCTTCGCGGAGCTTAGTTCAACGCCGCTTGATTTATTTGTGGCAATGTCGGCATATCAATGGAAATTCAAAGGCTCTCGAACAGATCGACGTGGTCACCCATGCTGGCGAGGACTTGGTACTTGATCCTCCAGAATGAGAACAGAGAACACTCAACCTGAGTCAGAATGATTGGCACAACGATCGGATATGCCATCCAATGAATCTTCCTCATGAAAACTCCAATCTCTCGTCGTGACTTTTTGAAGAAATCCGCGCTCGCCGCCGGTACCGGTTTAACCGCGCCCTTCTGGCTACCCCGCGCCTTTGCTGACGCCACATCGCCAGTCGCCACGTCCGACTATTCAATCGCACCCGGCCCGTTTCAACCGAGCTGGGAATCACTGGAGCAGAATTATCATCTCCCCGACTGGTATCGCGATGCCAAGTTTGGCATCTGGGCTCATTGGGGCCCGCAGTGCCAGCCCCGGCAGGGCGACTGGTATGCCAAATACATGTACGCTCAGGGCAGGCCTCAAAATAGATTCCATGTTGAACATTATGGGCATCCATCAAAATTCGGATTCAAAGATGTCATTAACGAATGGAAGGCGGACCAATGGGATCCAGCCACGCTCATCGAACGCTACAAACGCGCCGGAGCCAAATTCTTCGTCTCGATGGCCAACCACCATGACAACCTGGACATGTTTGATTCGAAGTTTCAGCCATGGAATTCGGTCCGTGTGGGTCCCAAAAAGGATATTGTGGGAACCTGGGCCGCACTGGCCCGCAAGGCCGGTCTGCCGTTCGGCGTGAGCGTTCACTGCGCCATCACGTGGAGGTGGTATGAAGACGCACAGGGCAGTGATAAGACCGGGCCACTGGCAGGCGTTCCTTACGATGGCAAGTTGACCAAAGCCGATGGCAAAGGCTTGTGGTGGGACGGCCTCGACCCGCAAGACTTGTATGCCCAGAACCACGCCATCGGTGCGCCCCCCGACCAAGCCTATGTGAAGAAATGGTTCAACCGCACCAAGGATCTGCTCGATAAGTACCATCCCGACCTGCTCTATTTCGACGACTCGCGGCTGCCATTGGGTGACGCCGGGTTAAACATTGCCGCGCATTTCTTTAACGCCAATCCGAAGTGGCACGACGGCAAGCTTCAGGCCGTCATCACTTCCAAGGGACTTTCCGTGGCCGAGCAACGCGCCGTCGTCAACGACCTCGAACGCAATATGACGGTGGACCAGTTAAAAACTCCGTGGCAGAAAGACCTCTGCATCGGCGCCTGGCATTACAGCGACGATCGCTATCGGAGCGGCTATCACTCGCCGCGCAGCATGATCAATCTGTTGGTGGACGTGGTGAGCAAGAACGGGACGTTCCTGCTCAACATCCCGTTGCCGGGCAGTGGTCAGATTGACGACAAGGCCAGTGCGTTCCTCGACGAGATGACCAAATGGATGAGCGTTAACAGCGAGTGCATCTACGACACCCGCCCCTGGGTAATCTACGGCGAAGGTCCGTCCGTGAAGAACGACCCCACCGCCAAAGACAGCGCCGTCAACCCGCCTCGCGGCATCGGTCCCAACTACACCGCGCAGGACATCCGTTTCACCACGAAAGGCGACATCCTGTATGCGGTGGCCATGGGCTGGCCCGACGAAGGCAAACTCACGATCAAGGCGCTTGCGTCCAACTCCCCCCATTATCCCGGCAAGATTCGGAGCATTCAACGGCTGGGTTCGGCCGAGAAAATGGTCTTTTCCCGCGACGAGAACGGAGTCGCTCTCACCATTCCCGGAACTGGAATGTCCAATTACGCAACCGCGCTGAAGGTCACTCCGATGACGTAAGCCGGTCAAGCATGCCAGCAGAGAGCTTTCCGCCATCATCAACGCCGCCGAGCTCGGAGGACAGATGTTGAACCAAGGAAACCGCTTCAACAACCCTTCATGAAAACACTTTCGCTCTGCCTTCTCATGCTTCTTCTGTCGGGCTCGGTATTCGCCTCGGAGCCATTGCGGCAGAATCTCAACATCAATCGGGAATGGAAGTTCAAGCTCGGCGACTACCCGGGAGCGAAGGCGATTGGGTATGATGATTCGAAGTGGGCGTCCATCGGCCTGCCGCACTCGTTTAGCATCCCCTATTTTGGATTCAAGGATTTCTACGTCGGCTACGGCTGGTACCGCAAGCATTTCGACATCAAACCGGGATGGAAATCCAAGTGCATTTTCCTGGAATTCGAAGGGGCGTTCCAAGACGCGGAGGTTTTCGTGAATGGAACCCGCGTGGGCCGGCATCAAGGCGGTTACACCGGGTTCTCGCTCGATGTTTCAACGGCCGTTCGCCCGGGAGACAACGTTCTCGCCGTCCGACTCAACAACAACTGGAACCCGCGGTTGGCGCCGCGCGCCGGCGACCACATCTTCCCCGGAGGGATTTATCGTGATGTCTGGCTGGTGGTGACCGACCCGCTTCATGTCACCTGGTATGGCACGTTTGTCACCACGCCGCAAGTTTCCAAGGAAGCCGTCACGGTGAATGTCAAGACCGAGATCCAGAACCAGAGCCCGGTTGCCAAGAGGTGTGCGGTGGAATCCGACATCCTTGATCCCGGCGGCAAGACTGTCGCTCGCCTGTCTTCCACACTACAGGTGGGCGCGGGCGCGACTGTAAGCTTCGATCAAACCAGCAAGCCGATTTCTTCTCCGAAGCTATGGCATCCTGCGCACCCATTTCTTTACACCGTGGTGACGACCGTCCGTGACGGCAGGAGGCCGGTTGATGATTTCCGGACCGCGTTTGGCTTTCGCTGGTTTCAATGGACGGCAGATCAGGGCTTCTTCCTGAACGGCGAGCACTTCTACTTCCATGGCGCGAACGTTCATCAGGACCACGCCGGATGGGCGAATGCTGTCACCCAGGCGGGAGCCTATCGCGACGTGAAGATGATCAAGGACGCCGGCCTTGATTTCATTCGCGGCTCGCATTATCCGCATCACCCCATGTTCGCCGATGCATGCGACAAGCTCGGGATTCTCTTTTGGTCCGAAAACTCCTTCTGGGGGGTCGGCGGGACGCACAAGGAAGGCACGTGGACGGCGGAAGCTTATCCGACAAATCCGGAGGAGGCGGCCGAGTTCGAGCAGAGCGTGGAGAATTCGCTGCGCGACGAGATCAGGATCTTTCGCAACCATCCTTCGATCGCAGTCTGGAGCATGTGTAACGAGGTCTACTTCTCCGGCAACCAGGATAAGGTCAGGAAGCTGCTCAGCCGGATGGTCGAACTCGCGCATCAGCTCGACTCGACGCGCGCCGCCGCCATCGGCGGCTGCCAGCGCGGCGGGCTGGACAAGCTCGGCGACATCGCCGGCTACAACGGTGACGGCGCCCGGTTGTTCATCAATCCCGGCATCCCCAATGTCGTGAGCGAATACGGCAGCGTGACCACCAACCGGCCCGGAAGGTACGACGGACAATTCAAAGCCAGAGACCAGATGACCGCCGACACCCCTGCCTATCCCTGGCGTAGCGGCCAGATCATCTGGTGCGGATTCGATTACGGCACGATCTTCGGGCCGGCGGCCGGCTCGAAGGGGATCGTTGACTACGCCCGCATTCCCAAGCGCTCCTGGTATTGGTATCGGAACGAATACCGGCACATCCCGCCACCAGCCTGGCCGCAGGAAGGCGTTCCGGCCCGGCTGGCGCTCACCTCCGACAAAGCCGCAATCCAGGGCACCGATGGCCGTGATGACGTTCAAGTCTTGGTCACAGTTCAGGATGCCGACGGAACGCCTCTCAACAACACGCCCGCCGTCACGCTCACGATCGAGTCGGGCCCGGGCGAATTTCCGACCGGGCGAACGATCACCTTCGATGCCGTATCGGACATCCCCATGCGCGACGGTCAGGCCGCCATCGAATTCCGCTCCTATTATGCAGGTCCGAGTGTGATCCGTGCCACCTCACCCGGCCTGAAGGATGCGGTGCTAACCGTCACCACCCGCGGCGAGCCGCGCTTTGTCGCCGGAAAAACGCCGCTCGCGCCGGATCGCCCCTACGTTCGATTCGTCCGCCAGGAGGAAGCGACCGTCCCTGGAAAACAGGACGTCGCGTACGGCAGACCGACGGGCGCAAGCAGCGAAGCCTCCGGGCACAACGGATCGCTCGCGGTGGACGGCGACTCGATGACTTGGTGGTCGGCCGCCGACAGCCAGCCCGGCGCTTGGTGGCAGGTTGATCTCGAGCAACCTCACACAATCACCTCGGTGCAGACAACCTTCGTTACTGCCGGCAACTATCGATACCGCATCGAGGGTTCGATGGATGGCAACAAGTGGACTCTCTTGGTGGACCAAACTCAAACCGAGAACACCGAAAAGGTGCGCACAGACCCGATTCCGACAGATCGGCACTGTCAATTCGTGCGCCTGACTTTCACCGCGTTGCCGGTCGGCAGGTCCGCAGCGATCGCCGACGTGAAGATCGACGGCAAACACTGGCCATGAAACTGTTTCCCACCATGCCCCACTATACTCGTCTCACATTCATCGTGCTGTTGTTGGCATTTCGATCCGCGGCCCTGCCTGCCCAGGAGAAACTTGGTGCCTTCCGGCCCGGCGACCTCTGGCCTGACGACAAGGGTGTTCACATCAACGCCCATGGTGGCGGCATGTTGGTGATGCTCGGTTCAGCCCTGTTGCTATCCGGTTGCGCAAGACGGCGAACTGTTTCTCGTCGAGGGTAGTGCTGTCATTAGGCTGGTGGAAGCGTGAATATTGTCGCGGAAACCGAGTGCATAGAACGCTGGTAATTGGGCTGACAGATATGCCATCCAAAGGTTTTATGCAGAATCAATCTAAAGCGTAGTTGGGCGTAACCATGAATATTTCTGATGCACAGCGAGAAATCCGCTCCCGATTTCACGGCGGCTTTTACGGACAGCTCGTGTCTGGCTTGCTGTGGCTTTTGTCAGGATGTTTGGCCGTCACAGTTGGAGTTAGAAGCGCGATCATTGCTCTTGTGTTTGGTGGCTTTTTGATTTTCCCGGTGACGGAATCACTTGTGAGGCTTTCGGGGATGGAAAAGTTGACCGAAGCCAATACGCTTCGATATCTGGGTATGCAGGTCGCGTTTGTTTTGCCGTTTTCAATGTTGTTGCTGCTGCCCGTTACGCAGTATCGGATTAATCTGTTTTACCCTGCGATGATGATCCTTCTCGGTGCGCACTATATTCCGTTCGTATTCTTATACGGTATGCGGCTTTTCGCATTTCTGGCAGCAATATTGATTTGTGGAGGAGTATGCATTGCGATGTTCGGCGCGAACACGTTCAGCACGGGTGCGTGGAGCACTGGCATAGTCCTTGTGCTATTCGCGTTTTTGGGTCGGAAGTATGCTCGAAGCGATCACTCACATGAGACCTGATCAGCAAGCGGTTTGCCGACAGTGGGCGAGTTCGCCTTAGAGCCTATCCCAAAACCTCTGCGCGGCGATAGGTGATGATCGCGCAAGCAAAGTGCAGTAGCCCCAGGTAGTTTTCCGCTTTCTTCTCCCACCGAATCAAAATGCGACGAAACCGATTCATCCAACTGTGGGTTCGTTCCACCACCCAGCGGCGCGCCTTGAATCGGGCGTTGCGTTTGAGCGCCTGGGCTTCTTCACCGCGGCTGCAGATGTGCGCCGTGTAGCCAAACTCCGCCGCCAGTTCCCGCACTTCGTCGTAATCATATCCTTTCCTGTGGCTGATGGTTGGGGTATTCGTCCGTTGCCGGGCCGACGCCGTGCTCTACATTGACGGGATCCTGTACCATGTAAAAACTCATACGCTCCGATTGGCGCAATCTTCATGATTCCGAGCCAAGCATCTGTGCCAACTCGCGACAATCCGTGCCAACCCACGCCATTTTCTTGTGGGCGCCGGTGTGGTCCATCGGAAAGCAAAGTGTAGGGACTTTTGTAGGGACTCGACCGCCTAAAACCGCCTAATCCTGCATAACCGAGCAAAGTCAAAACACACACACAACAGCTTGGCAGGAGGCTTATTAACCTGGGCCGCAGACGTTTGTGGATACCGTCTATTTCGCGTTAGAAATCCGATGCTCTATCCAACTGAGCTACAGGCGCACACGATTTCACAGGCTGTACTATGCCATCTCCACCTCAGGCGGCAAGCAGTATCATGAGCTGCGGACTACACCTCAATCTTTACGATCGATTGTAGGGCAACCGCTCCGGTTGCCGATCCAGGCGCATCTGATACCACTATCAACAAACGACGGCTCTTGTAGCTCCGAAAGCTTTCGGAGTGGGTCGTTCTCAGCCGCAATACGGGCACCACACCTGCCGACACTTCTTTTGTTCCAATGCCATTGAGGCCGGGATCGACTTCAAAGTCATCGCGAGTTGGCTGGGCCACAAGGACGGCGGTGTCTTGGTTGCCCGCACGTATGGCCATCTTCGCAACGAACACAGCGCAGCAATGGCCAAGCGCATGAATTGGGGCGCATCTGCGGTCGAGCCCGAGAACGTCGTGCCGATGGTGGTGCGGGCGTAAAGCACGATTCGCCAGACTTGAGAACGATCCTGACCGGCCGGTCGCGAGGAGTTCCGTCGAGCGCTGCAATCGGCCATGCCGAACCTCCTCACCAACGGCCAGAAGACACCGAAAGACCAGATGCTTGAAATTCTTGACCAAATTTCAGCCAAGACGTAGCAGAAGGATGCGAAACGGATGCGGGAAGTTGTAGCGGCGTTCTGGGGTAGGAGAAGCCGATCCCATTGACGATTGAGACTGTTTCCGCCTACACTGCCTATCTGGGCTATGAGACCGCAAGGAAGAGGCGCCAATCTGCTTGAGCAATGGCGAGCAAAAAAAACGAACGCCAACAAAAACCTGACCGTACGGCTTTGGAAATCCGACGATGTCAGACATTAACAAGACGCTTATAAGCGATCTCCAGAGCGAGGTCAGAGCAGGAAAGGCGCTCTTCGTTGTTGGTGCTGGAGTGTCCATGATGGCGACTGGCAACGCGCCGGAGGCCTCTTGGACGGGGTTGATACGCAACGGGCTACAACGCGCAGTAGAATTAAGAAGGTGCCCTGCTGACGCCGCGGATCGGCAGAAGAAGCAAATCGACTCTCAAGATTTGGATGAACTGATTGCTGTCGCCACCTTCGTCACCCAAAAACTTGGAGGCCCGCAAGATGGTGAGTTTCGATCGTGGCTGAGGGATAGCGTAGGGCAGCTTGCTCCGAAGTACCCAGCCATTATCAAAGCCATCCTTCAAACGAATTGCGCCATCTTAACGACAAATTACGACAGCCTTATCGAAAAAGTTTCCCAACGTTCAGCGATCACTTGGAAGAATGCTGACCGATGCGAATGCGTTGTGCGCGGTAAGGAAAGCTCGATCATTCACATTCATGGACACTGGGAATCGGCCGACTCAGTGATTCTTGGACTCGAGTCCTATGGGTCAATCAGGAATGACGAACCAACTCAAACCTTTCTTCATGCGGCCCGTCTAATGAAGACGTTCGTATATGTTGGTTGTGGCGACGGATTGAGAGATCCAAATTTTTCCCGATTCTTCGAATGGTGTGAAAAACTGTTTAGTGGTTCCCAATACCGTCACTATCGACTTGCTCTGGACAGCGAAGTCGATACGCTGCAAAAATTGCATTCTTCCGGCCAGCGTGTGCAGGTAATCCCCTACGGGGCGGACTACCCAAAGCTCATTCCATTTCTGAAAAGTCTTGGGAGCAGCACGACAGTGACGATTGGTGAAATGCCTGAGCGTGGATCAGCTCCATCAGGTTTCAAAGCATCTGCGGAACTGGCCAGCCGGGTTGACGAGATCTTGACAGAGCTAGCCAATCAACCACTTGTCGGCCGCGCTGGCAATATCGTCAAATTGGAAGAGTTTCTTGAGCGTCCCAGCGGGTTCATGCTCGTCACTGGGGACGCCGGCTATGGCAAGAGCGCGTTGATTGCTCACTGGCTTAGAGGGCGGCCCGCGCAACCCAAGGCGATGCGCCATTTGTTTTCCCTCCGAAGTGACCTCACACGTTCTGTGCTTGAGTTCTATCGTTCCACACTTGTGACATTGAGTGTTCACTGGAACCAACCCCTTCATGGGCTGCCCTCTAGCGAAGGGGAGGCGCGTGACGCGCTTTTCGCTTTGTTGGAAGAGGTTAGGACTTCTGGAATTGGCAGAGATTCGCCTCTGCTGCTTGTGGTGGACGGCCTTGATGAAGCAGCTCCCGCAGAGCGGTGGGATCATCCATTTTTTCCTAAAATACTTCCTGAGGGAATGCATATTGTGGTCTCGGTTCGCCTCGGCGATGCAGAGCAAGTTCCCGCATACCTCACCGAATGGATCGCACAGAGCGACGAGCGCCTGCCCATGGATCTCCTCGACCCGCCGGCTTTGGTGGAGTGGATGGCAGGACTAGGTGGCGTCATCGCCGAACTTGCAGAGGACGAATCAGCAGTGAACGCATTGCTGCAGAAGACCAAAGGCCTACCTCTACATCTTGCATTCATATTTGACGACCTTGCCAGGCTTCCATCGAGGCGCGAGAACTTCGCCAAGTTAATTGAGCAAACCCCAACTGGATTCAGCTCCTACGTCGATTTGCAATTCCGTAGGCTGGTCGAATCCCCTGCTGGGAGAGAGCAGCGCTGGCGTGAGTTCTTCGGTCTCTTGATAGCGGCCAAAGCGGAACTTCAGTGCGAAGACGTTAACGCCATCCTCGGATTGACGGTATGGGATCTCTTCTCACTGCCCCGCGAGCTTCATCGTTGGGTTTCCCAACGCGGTGACGGCTACGCATTCCGCAACGAAGCTCTCCGTTCAGCATTTGCTCGACTCGATCCGTGGCCGGCTGCTCGTGAACGGCTGTTGGAGTATTCGAGGGATTGGCAGCGGCATAAGCGACCATATGCTCTTCGGTCTCTGATCGGGCACCTGCGGGATGCTCATGATCGAACAAGTTGGTTTGCTACGGCAACAGATCCTGAATTTCTAAGATGCCAAGGTGATGCATTTCCCTATGAGCCAATCATGCCGCTGCAAACGATTGAAGAAGCGATGGCAGAGTCCATTGCTCGCGAGGATCTTCAGTCGTTGTGCCATTTGATCTTCGTTCATGCGAGATGGATGCCAGATCCAAGCAAGATAGATCCCCTGAAGTTCGCGATTTCCGCTCCGGCAATGGCGTGGCAACAGATCAAGCTGGCCGAAATGACTGATCCATCGACGGAGACAATTTGGCAACTCCTCGTGGCTTGGCGATGCGCCGTCGAGGGACGGACCGAAGAGGCGAGACGCTTCCTCTCGCAGGTTGCAGCTTCGACCGGGAGGCGAGTGCATGCGGTCTATTGGATGCAGATTCTAGGTGTGATCCTTCCTAAGCTCATGGAGATTGATTCAGGTCAGACCCTGCATGTCGCGCTTGCGCTCATTGACACTGCGGAGCTACCGCACTTTCTAGGCGCAACACTCCCGCCCGCAGAAGCGATTGCGTTGACTCAGAAGTGGTATGAGGCCGGCAAGAGGGAACACAGAACAGGTTGGCTGGTGCTATGGCGCAGCATGGCTGAAAAGGGTGAGTTGTCGGCAATATTTGATGCAACGAGAAAACAGAATCCTAAGGAACGCGCCAGAGCATTGTGGGAAGTCTCACTGACTTTAGCCAAACTCGGACGATTGGACCAGCTTCATGAGTGCCTCTCTGAAATCGAGAAGAACCCGGGCGTAAGAGTAGGGAGCCCTGACTTTATGGATAAGACGCGGGCGGTGATACTTGCGTCAATCGGATCGCTCCGTGTAAAGAGCGATGTCGAGGACGGAAGGCGTTTCATATTGCAGGCGGAGGCCATCGTCAACGCGATGCCGCCAGTGTTGCCAACTAAGGCTGAAACAATGGCTCGAGTTGCTGTAGCGTGGGCGTACGCTGGAGCAGAGGATGAAGCTGCACGCACGTTCCAAGAAATGATTAATCTGATCCGCGCGCCGATGGTTCGGATCTGGTTACAAGCAGGTGTATTGCCGGAGCTTGCGCTATGGTTTTGGGAAGCACACCGCACCTTGCCAAGTTTGCGACACTGCGGGCTCAATCTTATATCATTCATGGAGGAGCTTTCTTGCCACCAACTCACCGAAGAGTCGGGGACTAATTTACGGCGAAGCATTGCAGAAGGGTGGTTTGAACTTGGTGACCCCGATAGGGCTTGGATGTGGTTGGGCAGGATCGGAAATAGTCAAGTCTCCGGGAAGGCTCTCGGCAGTGTTGTCGAACGACGACTTGCGGTTGACGATGCACAGGCGTTAAGGGATGTGGAGAAACTGCTGTCAAGACATGACGCTTGGCGTCCTGGCTGGGGTTTGGTTCGCTTGGGTACATACCATGTACGGCGTAAAGAATGGAATGAGGCAGCCGATGCTTTTTCGCGTGCGGTCCAATCCGGCGCGACTCATGGTGGACAAATTGATTCGGTTCAACTTCCAGAACTTTTGGGCGAACTGGCGCATGTGTTCGATGTTGCAGACAATCCTTCGCTCGCCGTCAAGCACATTGACGCAGCCATTTGGCGAGCCAAGAAAGGCAGGGGACATTGGGTCTGGTGGAGTTTATTGAATGTGGCGAACCGCACTTTTGGGCTTCGGTCGACAGATTTGGGAGTAAAGGCTCTCGAAGAGGCCACGGCGGCAGCTTTTCTGGATATGAATGACCCATATCGAATCCCCCTGCTATGTTTCGTTGCCCGCGTTCAGCACCTCGTGGCATGCCAGCCAGAGCGAGCGCAGGAGGCTCTGCGCCGCGCGATGCATATCATTAGGAATCACGTACACGATCGCGTGAAGGGGACCGCCTTGCGTTGTGAGATAGTTGAAACACTTCACCTTTGTGGCTTGGACGATGAGGCTCATGAAAAACTCCAGTCCATCGCGAGCTTCGCGGAAAGTCGAATCACGATTCCCCAAGAGAAAGCAAACGAAGTAATCGCAGAAGCTGCCCTTGGTCATGCACGTGTGGAGGAACTCAAGGGAGCAAAACGGCTGCTGGAATTGATTTCCGATCATGTATTCGATGCCGCGACCCGTGCCCGAGCAATTATTTACACGTATGAAGAGGATGACGAAGCATCCGAGGCTGAGGTGTGTCGACTGAGAAGCGAAAACTACCGTGCAAGAACCCGCCGCGATCTCGCCTGCATTCTAATCAGACTCGGGCGTGTCGAACAGGCGTTGGCAGTTGCCAGACGTATTCAAGCAGATCGTGACAATGCGCTGCCGAGAATCGCCGCATGTCTTGCCGAAGGTGGTCATCGAGACGCTTTCTTCAAGCTCATTATCCCTGCTACGCGATTTCCGAATGCAACAGGCGGTATGTTGGCTAGCCTTTTGCGGCTACACCCTGAACTCGCCCCAGAGGTGTCCAATCAATTGAGCAGATTCGCACCAGACGTCTTTCCATCAGCACGTGCGTAATGACCGTCTCGGCCGTTTGCTGACTACCTTGCTTTTTTGCGCTGAAGGCGCGTTGAGCAAACATCAAGCTCCTCGCGTCGCTAGCCTGCGCAGTTCCGCCATAGCATTGGCTTGCATTTTTGGGTGGCGCGGGAAACTCTGTACCTCAAATGGCTACGGTGAGGGGTATCAGTGGGGCGTGGAAGCCGATCGCTGCTCGGCTCCGCGACAATGGGATCTACGTTTCCCACCCGCGCGAGATTGCAAAGGAACTCGACGACATCAAGAGGTCCTATGACCAGAGGGTTGCCCAGTTGTTTATTGACGTCGCCAATGAAATCGCAGCTTTCCAGCAACAGGTGGCGGCGACCGCCCAAGATGTATCATCAAGGATCGAGGTGAAACGATCCGCAACGGCCGACGAGGTTGCCCGGTACGAGGCCAGGCTGTCAGAACTCCAAGGGGCAACGGGGTTCTTCAGGCGATTTGCCAATCGGATCAAGATCAAGATTGTTGAGCATCAAAGGGACGGAGCCCAACAGAAACTGGAGCGAGATCTTACATCTCTCGGAAGAATCGTGTCGGACATGCAGAATCGGCTCAGTGAGATGAAGAAGAACAAGTCCTTTATAGTGGATCAGCGCAAGGAGGGCTTGGACCTGACGATTGGACGACTGGAGGCCATGCTGCGGTCACGGGAACTGGCTGGCGCACAAGCGGAGATCGAAGTCATCGAGAAGCTGTCACAATTGCCGCCATCCTTTCACGTGTTCAACGACGTACAGTTGAATGCCGATCACTTCATGAGATTTGACGGTGTCCCATTGCAGAGCGCACAGATAGACCATGTCGTGCTGGCGCCATTCGGCGTGTTCGTCATCGAGACCAAAAACTGGAGCCAGGAGTTCGTTGACGGAGGGGCCCACTTTGATCCTTTCTCTCAGGTGGGACGCTCCCGGTTCTTGTGCCAGGTCCTGCTTCGCGACGCAGGTTGCGACACCAAGGTCAGAAGCATCATCGCCTGCAAAGGCAAGTTGCCGCCCAAGCGCCAGGACCAGTACGTGAAGATCCTGCAGATTCCGGAGCTCAACGGGTACATCAGGTGGTTCAAAGACCCGCCGCTGCATCAGAACAGATTCGCGGAGGTGAAGCGATTTCTGGAGCTGCGGATGGAGGGTGAAATTCGTTGGTGAAGAGCACGGCGCGGCAATCTAGCAGTCTGCATTGCCGCCCGTAAGTCGATTGAGCCGTGCTTTTGTCGATCGTCAAAGTTTGCTTTGCTGTGGCTGCGCATCTGATAGTATCTGTGCGAATGACAAAACATTCCACGTCAGAGCGGACGGCGGTGAGCGCGGAGACGGTTCAGGCGCTCGCGGAGGGGATGATTTCTGATTATATCACCGGCAAGCCGGTCAAGGAGACGGAGAAGGAAAAGGTCCGGCAGGAAGCCGCCCGGTCCATGATTTTCGAATATCAGATCGCGCCAGAATCCATGCAGGCGGATTTTTCGGTAAAGGTGGAGGGGAAAAAGAAACGGGCGGACATTGCCATCTTCGAGGTAGCCAAAGAACACACTTTGGAAAATCTTCGTCGAGTCATCGTCTGCCGGCCGGAGCCAAACCTAGGGCGGCGTTCCGTGACCAAGATTCGCGATTTTGACCAAGCGGAAAAAGATTTAGGGGACTTGAAGGAAATCATGCTCGGGGCTGCAGGCTGCGAGTGGGGGCTTTGGACGAACGGGCTGGAGCGGTTTTTCTTCCGGAAAGACAAGCGGCGATTCGAGACGCGCTTTGAACCGAACGGGGACTGGCCGATGGCCGACGGTACGATGAGTACGCCGGACGCACACACCCCATCCTACGTTCGCAAGGCCGATGACATCGCGCTCAAGCGGGCCTTCCAGCGCTGCCACAACTTCATCCACGGCAACGAGGGCATGCCGAAGGACGCGGCGTTCTGGCAATTTCTGTATCTGATTTTTGCGAAGATGTATGACGAGCGCGTTAATCAGGGCGCGGATCGCAAATTTTTCGCCTACGCAAAAGAGCCGTTCACTCCGGACGGCACAATGGCCATCCGCAACCGCATCCTGCCCTTATTTGAGGCCATGAAGAAGCGTTACCCGACACTTTTCAAGCCGACGGACGCCATCACGCTGTCCGCCCGCGCGCTGGCCTATATGGTGATGGAACTGGCGCGCTATGATTTTACGCGTTCCGAGATTGATGCCAAAGGAGCGGCGTATCAGGAAATCGTAGGCGCGAATCTGCGTGGGGATCGCGGCCAGTATTTTACTCCACGTCGCGCGGTGAATCTGATTGTGCGTATCCTCGATCCGAAAGCGAACGAGAAGGTACTCGACCCGGCCTGCGGCACGGGTGGCTTCCTGGTGGCGACGCTCGCGCATCAACTGCGGCGCTTGCGCGGGGAATATAAGCGGCAGATCGGCGACAAGACGACCGACACAATTCTTGAGCAGCTAACCGACTACGCGCAGAAAAATCTATTTGGAGCGGATTTCGATCCATTCCTGGTGCGCGCCAGCACGATGAACGTGATGATGGCGGCCAACACCGAAGGTCAGATTTTTCACATGGACTCGCTCGCGTTTCCGCACAGTCATCTTGATGGTAACAAGCCGGCGATGGACAAAATTCCTTTCGAGTCCGTTGACGTGGTAATGACCAATCCCCCGTTCGGCTCGGAGATTCCAATCACCGATCCGGCAGTGCTCAATGAACACGAGTTGGCGCGCGTGTGGAGAAAGAATGACAACAACCAATGGATGGAGGAGGCACGCAATCAAAACGCGGTTGCGCCGGAAGTGCTGTTCATTGATCGTTGTGTGAAATGGCTCAAGCCTGGCGGGCGGATGGGGATCGTATTGCCAAACGGCATTTTGGGAAATCCTGGCGACGAACCAATCCGCCGCTGGATTTTGCGCAATTGCTGGGTGCTGGCATGCGTGGAAGTGCCGGTGGAGGCGTTCATCGTTGAGGCAAACGTCGGCATCCTCACGAGCCTGCTGTTCCTGAAAAGAAAAACGCCGAAGGAGCGGGATGCGGAGGCGATTGCCGGCAAGACGGTGGAGTATCCAATTTTTATGGCCGTCGCCGAAAAAGCCGGCGTGGACCGGCGCGGTAACGCACTCTACAAGCACAATGCAGACGGCAGTGAACTGATTGTGGAGAAGATCATTGAGGAGAAGGTTAAGTTGAATGGCCAAGTGGTGTCGCGGCAGCGGAAGATTGTTGGCCCGGTGATTGACGATGACTTTCCAGCGATCGAAGCGGCCTACGATGAGTTCCGCAAGAAAAACCCCGAACCTGGCGCATGATCACGCGAATTGAAGCCTATCGCTACCGATGTTTTGAACGACTGAATGTTCAAACGGGCAACAACCAGGTCTTGGTTGGCCAGAATGGCGCTGGAAAATCCACATTGATAGACATTCCCGTTTTCATCGGTGAGGCGCTGCAAAGCCAGAGCGTTCATGATGCGTTTTTCAAAGGCACACGCAGCCACATCCGTCCACGCGCCGATGCGCCGCAGGACTTGATCTTTCATGGGCGGGGCGACTGGTTTGCTTTGGCGCTGGAAGCAAAGCTGCCTCAATCGCTTGCGGATGACCTGCTGCGCAAAGCTTTTGACACCTTGCCAAAACGGGAAGAGCAGCGACTGCAGAAGAATCCAGCCCGACGACCCGGCCACCTGCGTTACGAAATCGGATTCAAGATTGTCTCCGGCGCGCTGGAGATTGCCCACGAACACTTGTTCTTGCTGCCGGAGGACACTTCGCTGATCGAGGACCGGATTGAAAGCCTTTGGGGTGATACTGTGCCGCTGGATGAATCTTTAGTGCGGACCGTTATTGCACGATCTAGCGACGGAGTTGTGCGTATCCGGCCCGAAATCACGAGCCGCATGATGCCGATTTCGGCCAACATGGTAACGACGACACCTGCCTTGGCCGGCATTCCGCTGGACACCGCCAGCTTTGCGGCCTGCATGTGGTTTCGTGATTTGCTGACGAAGGAATTGCTGCCGGTCGCTCCGGACCTGCCCAAGCTACGGAATGCGCAACTTCCTCCAGGGCGCGATTACACGGTGGCGGCTGATTGTTCCACGTTGCCGTGGTCGGTGATGGAGCTGGCGAAAGACAGGGAACGATTCGAAGAATGGCTTTTCCATGTGCAGAGCGCGCTGCCGCTGGTGGAGAACATCGAAGCCCGGACTCGTGAAGATGACGGGCTTGCCTACCTCATTGTCACCTACGCGAGTGGGTTGAGCGTAAAATCCTCAGGCCTCTCAGATGGGACGCTGTCCATCCTTGCGCTCTCCATTCTGCCGTTTCTGAACAATGTGCCTGCCGTGGTGACGGTGGAAGAACCGGAGAATGGCATTCATCCGAAGGCTATTGAGACGGTCTTGGAATCGCTCTCGAAAATGCCGAAGTCGCAAGTGTTCGTGACAACGCACTCGCCCATCGTCGTGGCGGTGACGCCACCAGAGTGGTTGCTCTGCCTCAAGCAAACGAAGACTGCGGGTGTGGAGGTGATGCCGGGTAGCAAACATCCTCAACTGGTCGAGTGGCAGGGCAAACCCAGCTTGGCCACGCTCTTTTCCGCCGGAATTTTATGAAACGTCCCCTCGCCTTCCATCTGGCAGACCACCACATGGCTGAGGGCTTTCGCGCCTTTTTCAAGCGGAACGACTGGCAGTTTAAGCTGGGCTGTGCGCGGTTCGATTTCGACCCAGACGACGAGCGGGAACTTTTTCGTGTGCCCGGCTGCACCGACCCCGGTTTGTTTGCAGATGCCCACGAAAATCTTCGCTCACACCAGCGCACTCACGAGCGGGCCATCGTGGTGATTGATGCGCAGTTTCCCGGCACGCCGGGCACTGACGTCCCTGGGGCGGCCGAAATCCGGCAGCGCATCCTCGGCAATCTGCGCGGCACTGGGTGGGCGGAAGGCAGCGTCGAAGTGGTAGTCATCCAGCCGATGCTCGAAGCTTGGCTTTGGTCGGAGAGCGATCACGTATCTGCGATCTTTGGCGTGCCGCGATTTGAAGACTTGCGGGCTGACCTCATTGACGAAGGTGTTTGGGACGCGGGCGCGAGCAAGCCACGCGATTTCAAGCAAGCCACGGCTCTCGCCGGGCGGAGCAAGCAACGAGTCAGTGGCGCGGCCCTGTTCCGCAGGGTGTTTACTTGCCCGCGAACTCTCGCTGATTGTGTTGAGCCAGGATTCAATCGCCTTCGAGAGACGCTTCGGGCATGGTTTCCCGCGGAAGGAGAGGGGGGATGAAAACGGCCGTGATCCGGAGCTCGTGGATGGAGGAGTACGGATACCGCCTGGATTGCTCCCCTTACCTCGGCGGGGCGCTGGAAACAAAAATCCTGCTCGAAAGACTTCCGCTACGCAAAGACAAGCTCCACACACTGACGAGCGGTTTTGATGGCGGCATTTACAACGGGCCGCAGTTTGTTCGCAACTACGTGGAATCACCGGAACATGGCGTGTCATTCATGACCGGCAGCACGATGCAATTGGCCGACCTGACGACGCTGCCGTTGCTCAGCAAGCGCGACGCGTGCAGCCTGAAGTTGCGGCATCTCGAACTTCAGCCCGGCATGTCGCTAATTTCGTGTTCGGGCACGATTGGCAAGATGGCTTATGCGCGGCGCGAGATGATGGGTGTCTGGTCGAGCCAAGATATTCTGAAAGTGGTTGCTGATCCAGCGAAGGTTCCGTCTGGCTATCTCTTCGCCTACCTCTGTAGCAAATTCGGGATTCCGCTGGTGGCATCCGGCACTTATGGCGCGATCATTCAGCATTTAGAGCCAGAACACATTTGGGATCTTCCTGTTCCACGACTTGGAGATGCGTTCGAACATGAAATCCACACTCTGGTGGAAGAGGCGTCGGAGTTGCGCTCGCGCGCAAGCGAGAGAAAACAAGATGCGATTGCAACATTCATCGAATTGTGCCAACTCCCGAAACTGATGTCGCGACACCTGTATCCTACTCCACACCTCGGGACCGCGACTTCGACCGAACTGAAGGAGCGGATGGATGGCACTTACTACATTCGCTCATGCACGGAAGCGCGAGCAGCCTTCGATGCGGCGGGTCGCCGGTGGGAGTCGAAATCGCTCGGCGGGGTCGCGGAGGTTTTCATCCCGACGATTTTCAAACGTCTCTACGCCGATGATCCGGCACAGGGCTTCCCTTACATCACTGGAGCGGACGTGTTTTGCATTCGACCGACAAGCACCCATTATCTCATACGAAGAGTCGCCCACGAGAATCGGCTCTTGCTGCAAAGCGGGATGATCGTTCTTCACGAAGCCGGTCAGCGTTACGGTCTCATTGGGCGTAGCGTGATGGTGGGGCGAACGCTTGATGGCTTTGCCTGCACGAACAATATGGTGCGACTTTTGCCGCATGTCGCAGGCGAAACCGGTTATATTTTTGCAGCGCTGTCGAGCGAGCATGGCGTTCGCCTGCTCAAGCGAGAAGCGGCCGGGTCTTCGATACCGCACCTTGACGCATCCCGCATCTCGGCGGTGAAAATTCCTTGGCCGGACAGTTCGATTCGCGCTGAGATTGCAGCACTGGTTCACGAGGCTCGCGAATGCTGGGATCGGGCAGACGAATTGGAGAAAGAGGCGGACTCCAAGGTGGAGCTTGCACTCAAGCGTGCCGTGAATTGAGAATTATGGCTGAGGTCATTGCCATAGGACAGCCCGCAAACGATGCCGAACGGCAGGCGATTGCCTATTTGCGTAATCGGCTCGCGGCGGACTATCGGGTGATCCACAACTTCGAGCTGAAGCAGGGTTCACAATGGTTCGAGATTGGGTTGGCTGTGATCGCGCCCCATGCGGTCTATGCCGTGGAAGTGAGAGCGACTACTGGCGTGATCCATGTTGCCGATGGGAAGTGGCAACCGGAAGGCAGCGCGCCGTTCGAATCACCAATCCCGAAGCTGGTTTACTGCGCGGAGCTGCTTAAGAACGCGATCGCAGAAGCCTCGGCAGGAGCGGGAGTGATGCGAGTTGCTGCCATCGTGCTACTGACGACCAACGGGGCGTATGTCAATGATCCGGGAGGGAAGGAACGGGAGCGGGTCATCCAGTTGAATGGATGCGAGGAGTATTTCACAGGTGCGAGCCGGTTAACGCCTGAAGCAAATGCAGCGGGTTCTCTGCCAGACAGTGACGCGATCATCAAATGGATCAAGGAGAAGGCGAGAGAAACCAAAGGCCTGCCATTGCTCCAATCGTGGAAGTGTGTCGAGCGGCTTGCTTCCACGGATGCCTATGTGGAGTATCGGGCTCAGAATGTTTATGCCACGACCGGAAAATCGGTGTTGGTGCGGGTGTATCGCACCGATCCATATCTTCCAGCCGAAGAGCGGGAGCAACGTCAGACGCGGATCAGAAATTCGTTCGAGGCCTTGTCCAAGCTCGCACCCCATCTGGGAATACCGACGGGCCGTGATTTTTTCCCGACACAGGACGGCGATGGTTATGTGCTGGTGACGGATGACGTGCCGGGCACGTCGCTGCGAGTGAAGCTGAAGAAGACGAATGAACCGCTGACGATTGACCAGAAGTTGAGAATCATTCGGGATGTGCTGGGAGCGCTAGCGCACTGCCACGCTTACGAGGTCATTCACCGCGCGATTTCACCGTCGACGGTTATCCTCGGGCCGGATGGCCAAACGCGGCTGACGGATTTTGATTTTGCCCGGCCCGGAGCGCCGCGCGAACAAACGGTCGCGCAGGAATTGCTGACCCAGTTGGATGATGCGTATCTCGCGCTGGAAGTTTTTGTTGATCCGATTAAGAGCAGCGCCGCCTCGGATGTGTTCGCTGCGGGCGTGACGATTTACGAATTGTTGACGGGGGAGAAACCGTGGAACAGCGCGAACGAAGCGTTCAGTACGAAGTGTTTGTTTCCACAGCCGATATCAAAAGTCGTGCCGGGTTTTCCGGAGGGTTTCGATGCCTGGCTGCAATCGTTGTGTGCGGAGAAAGCTTTCGACCGGCCCAAGGCCAAAGAGGCGATCGAGGAGTTGGATCTCTTGCTGAATCCGCCCGCTCCTGGCCCGCAACCCGAAGCAGACGCGAAAACTGAGGAAGCACCGCTGGATGTGAAGAATCTACAGCCTGGGATGGTGCTGGATGAGAAGTATTCGGTGGAGAAATTCCTGGGGAAAGGTTCGTTCGCTTACGCCTACAAGGTGATTGATACGCTGGGCGACATGCCGCGAGCGATCAAGATCATCACGGATGACCGTGTGTCAGTGGTGGCGCGGATGAAGCAGGAGTATAAGACGCTGCTGCGGGTGCCGAATCATCCGCGCATCGTGAAGGTGGTGGACGCACGCGTGCTCAACCCGGGCGGTTATCCCTTCATGGTGTTTGAGTTTGTGGATGGCACCGACGTGAAGGCATTGATCGCCGAGCGGCGCATCAGCCTGCCAGACGCGGTGAGCATGGCCATCCAGGCGGCAGATGGACTGGTGCATCTGCACATGAGCCGCGTTACACACGGCGACATCAAGCCGGGCAATCTGTTGTGGACGAATGAGGGCGTGAAGATTCTGGATTTCAACGTGTCGGTGCTGGCCGGTGATCCGAACGCGCGCGGCGGAGGGACAAAGCGTTATCTGCCGCCAGACTTGGATTTGGAAGGACCAGAGAGCGAGGGGGACCGGCAGGACCGGGACATTTATGCGTTGGGCATCACGCTTTATGAGGCAGTGACCGGCCAGTATCCGTGGGAGAAGGCGACGCGACCACCACCAAACACGGTGGCGCGCGACCCGCGCGGCCTGGGCGGTCTTGAAGACCTCTCGCAAAAGCTGGTGGAGGTGATGCTGAAGAGCATTGCACCCAAGCGGGTGGACCGGTTTCCGTCAGCGGCCGAGATGCTGAAGGCGTTGCGAGCGGTGATGACGCTGCGGCAACCGAATCCGGAAAAAGAAAAGGCGCTTTCCACCGAAAGCCTCAAGCAACTTGCCGACGCGGGCGTGACAGCGCCGAACAGCAACCCATTCGTGAATTACCTGCTGACGCTCTACAGCCAAAGCCAGCGGAGTAATGCCGGCACGCGCGGTCTGGATGCGATGGGGCGGCGGCTCTACGTCGAGACGGAACTGGATCGCACGTTGCGGCCGGCGGTGCTCAAGGGAGAATTCCGGCTTGTGGTGATCAGCGGCAACGCCGGAGACGGGAAAACGGCCTTCATTCAACAAGTTGAGACGGACGCAAAGCGTTCGGGCGCGGCCTTGACACCTTTGGCGTCCGGGAACGGGGCTTCGTTCAAGTTGAACGGACGCGCGTTTTTGAGCAACTACGATGGCAGCCAAGACGAAGGAGAAAAAATAAACGATGACGTGCTCGTGCAATTCTTCGCGCCGTTCGAGGGTAACGATCCGGCCAAGTGGCCGAACGACCAAACCCGGTTGATCGCGATCAACGAAGGCCGGCTGGTGGATTTCCTCGAACAGAACGGGAAGAAATATCCACGCCTGAAGGAATTGCTGGCGCGGGGCTTCAAGACCGGCCAACCCGAGGACGGTGTTGCAGTGGTGAATTTGAATCTGCGCAGCGTGGTGGCCGGCAAAGATGTCGCCCCGATCATGGAACGGCTGCTGCGCCGATTGGTGGACACGAAGTTCTGGACACCCTGCACGAGTTGCGACCTGCGCAACCGGTGTTACGCCTACCACAACGCGCTGACGTTCCAAGATGGCGCGGCTGGAGTACAGGCGATTGAACGGCTCACGACGCTTTACCAACTCACGACGCTGCGATCCAAGCTGCACATTACGTTGCGTGACCTGCGCTCGGCGCTGGCGTTCATGCTCGTGGGCACGCGCAACTGCACTCAGATTCATGAGTTATATGCGGCGGGAGATCGCAATCAGATTCTGAATGGCTTCTATTTCAACAGTTGGATGGGTGGAATTGAGAAGCCGTCCGCGGATCGGCTCGTCCGGCTGCTGCGCGAGGCGGACATCGGCATCACGTGCGACGCGAAGTTGGATCGGGGGTTTGATTTCCGCCCGCCCGACCCTGCGCCGGCGTTGACGGAGTTTGAGGGGCGCGGAAAGTATGATCGCGAGTTGCTAAAAGCAATTCACGGCGACTTGCCAAAGGACATCGCCAGTCTCAAAGGCACAGCCCGTTTCCAGAAGCATCGAGATTACGTGACGACCATCCGGCGCTTGCATTTCTTCGAGTGCCGTGACAGTTCGTGGAGGACGTTGCTGCCCTACAAGGCAGCAGCGCGGATGCTGGAGTTGATTCAAGGGAAAGAAGATCCGAAGGTCGCTGCGGCGGAGATCATTCGCGCGATCAATCGAGGTGAAGGTGTCTTTGACAGCAACCGTCTGACGGGAAAGCTGGCTTTGCAGGTTCGCAACGTCGAAGGCGGCACGATGCGAAGCTATCGAGTGTTTCCCGCTGACAGATTCACGCTGGCCGCGCGAACACTAGCGGAAGGCTCTCCGTTTTTGGAGCACGCCCCGAGCGCTCTCGTGCTTCGCTACGATGGCGGCAAAAGTTACCACACGCCGCCGGAACTGGTGATCAACCTGGATGTGTTTGAAATGCTCCGGCGATTGAATCAGGGATATCGACCGAACGTGGATGAGATCCAGGGATATTATTTGAGCCTGAATGTTTTCAAGAACGTGCTGATGTCGGCGGCGTATCAAGAGGTGTTGTTGACTCCGACCGGCCATCACTTTTATTCCGTGCAACGCGCGAGCGACGGCTGTCTGGAGATGGCGCTGAAGGAAGAACCTGTTCCGTATGGCAATAAAACTTAAAGACACGGAATTCCGACTTTCGACGGTGAGCCTGCTCGATTTCAAGAGCATCGAGATGGACCGCGTTCTGACGGGCCTGTTCGCGCGCATCAAGCACGGCGGCTTTGATAGCCGGCTATCGCAAGGGGAACTGCACACCATTGAAAAGTTCGCCGCACAGTTTCTCGACAACCCGGACAAATTCCGTGGGTTCAACAAACACAAGCGCGTCCTGGAACGCTGGCTGGAGACGCATCTGCTGGACCTGGTCAATCGGGGCAAGCCGGGACAAGCCGTGGCCGCGCCACGTCCGTTGCATGGCTACACTTACCGTTTTCGCAATTCAAAGCATTGTCGCGACTACGGCGCTGCACCGCAAATTTACGAGATGCTGTGGAGTGCCCGCAACGAGACAGGAAAGCTCGCACTGGATCGCCTGAAGCAGTTCTTCTTCGAGGGCGTGGATTTTGCTACGAACCAAGTGGATGCCGGCGTGGAAGTGGACGTTGAGACGCAAGCACTGTTGAGCGCGTTAACGGCGGAAGAAGTCACTCAAGACGCGCCGAAGCCAAACACGCGGGAAATGCATGATCCGATCTGCGTCGGCTCGGCGGACCTGATGGCGAATGATATCCTGCGGCTCATGTCGTATCGAAGTGTGATTCCGAGGTCGGTGATGGTGGAGTATTTGAAAATCCTCCTGGCGTTCCATCTGGCGCTTTATTATCTGCGATTGCTGAAAATTCTCCCGGGACTGGTGAAGAGAAAAGCCGCAGAGCCGCTGTGCCAGCGAGAGCGCTGTCCGGTCAAGCCCTCGTCGGCCAACGATCCCTTTGGTGATTGTCCATTTCGGATCGGATTATTTGTGGACGTGGCTGGCAAGTCGGACGGCCGGATTGCGCGACTTGCGGTTCAGAGCGCGGACGTGCATTACCGGCGGATACCGCAATTCATCCGCTCGAATTACGTGGCGCGCAAACTGGATGAGTTCGGGCGGAGTTTGCTGGCCCTGGGGACAATCCAAGGCGGGACGAGGAGACAGCTCGCGATGTGGGAATTGCTGCAATTACTGGATACCGGGCGCGCGCAGGAACGCGACAACTTTTTCGGGATGCGCCTCATGAGCATGGTGGAGGAGACCAAGGGGGAGGACGATACGATTGATCCGGAGATTCAGCGAGTGGTTGATCTCCAGTTGGGGAAGATGGACACCTACATTGAATGTCTGGTTGCACTGCGCGGCGACTATCATCGCAGCTTCATTGTGCGGGCGCTGGATTCATTCATGCTCAAGAACCGGCCCGGCGCGTTGCTGGCACAGACGCGCGCGAAAGGAGCTTCCCGACGGTTCGTGCTCGACAGCCGGCTGCTGGAGGTGCTGCTGCAACTGGCGGTGCTGGAAGTCAGCGGAGCACAGGGATTCTACACGAGGGAAATCAAGATCGAGGATTTGCTAGTTTTCCTGCGGGAGCGTTACGGAATTTTCATCGATGCGCTACCGGTCGGCGAGGGCTTTGGTGCGCCGTCCATTGAGGATCGTGAAGCCTTGCGGCAAAACAAGGCGGCCTTCAAAGACAAGCTGAGAGACATCGGATTCTTCCAAGACCTTTCGGATGCTTATGTCACGCAGCACGTGACGCCGCGCTACCGAATCGAGAAAGACGCTCCAAATGGCGGAGGTGGCGCATGACTCCGGGAATGAAACTGGTTTCGATGGCTGACTTGAATCTGGCGCTGGGTGAAGTGCTGGAAGTGCACCTGCACCAGCTCGTGCAAAGCCGTCGTGCCGGGCATTGCATGCGTGTTTCCGATCTCGACAGGGCGCTGATGGTGGAAATCGGCCACAAGCTGGCAAAGGCGCTAGGCGACGCCGCTCAGGTCCATATGCTGTCAACCGAGAAGCAACCGGATGATCCTTTGTTCATCACGAGCACAAAGCTGGTGGAGTTGCGCAATCCGTTGCCGGATGGAACGCAGCGTCCACCGTTGATCGTATTCGTACCCAACGATCTGAAGGCATCGGCAGAGGATTCTTTTGGTGAGGCCACGTTCGAATCCGTGGCGTTGAACGATGCTTACGACCGCCTGTTTGAAAAACTGATCAGCACGATGCCGGACGCGAAAAGGCTCCGGATTCAGGAATTGCTCCACGTGGTTGAGCTAAGCAAATGGCGCTGGGCCAACAATGTTGCGCGAGTGCGATTCCTTCTGTGTATCCGGCTGAACGGTTACGATGACGACGTGGTAGGGGCGTCACTCTTTGAACTGGGGCTAATTCCTGATTTCAACCTGCTGGAAGATGTCACACAAACGCCGGGGCGACTGGCCAAGAACATCGAAAGCATTTCCAAGCTGACATTTTCGAGCCACACGGAGCGCGGGCGGGTGCTGGACCTTGAGTTGGCGGATAAGGACCTCATCGGACGGCTTGGAAATTTCTTTGTGGACGTCGGACTGGAAGATCCGTTGCTCTGGACGAACCGACTGGTCGTAGACCAGGCCAATTGGTCGTTGACGTTTGATAAGTGGAAATTTGAAGACCGCAAAGCCTTCAACCAGCAGATTTCAGTTGAAGTAACGGAACTGGATATTCCCGTCCTCAACGCAGACAAAGCGAACGATCCGCGTCTCCAGTCGTTATCGAACCAGCGCGTGCTGCTCATCGGGCAAGGCGGACAAAAACGTTTCAAAGTAAAGTTCAAGGCGATGCCACACCCGGAAAGAGTTCCGAGCGTGGATCACTTCAAATTGCAGGTAATTTCGCAGGCCACGGGCGGGCCGATTGGCCTGGTGAAGAAGAAGAAAACATGGCTGGGTGGCAGCGCAGAACGGGGGCTTTCGTTCACAAGGCTGGACAAGACCGACAAGGTTGAGTGGGAGGAGGGATGGCATTACGTGCGGGTGCTGGCGTTCACAGCCGATGGAGATCCAATACCGCTGGTGGATGATGCGGGCAAAGTGATTCACAACTCACCGGTCACCGACGGCGAGGTGCACGAGCCGCAGTTCAACGAGAGCGATGCATTTTACGTCGTTAAGGGCGACGACATCGAAATGGAGCCGTCGCAAAAGGCGGCACCGAAGCATCCGAGCCTTGTTCATGCGATGGTTCAATTGCGCTTCAAAGCTGTTCTCGACGGACGTGACGCCGACGCGATTAAATGCGAGAACATTGATTGGGCGGCCAGCGACAAGGACGCACACACAGATGGCAGCGATGCGCTGGAGGCGAAATTTGGGCGCGAGGGCGTTGTGAATGTGTTGGTATCGCGCCAACTGAAACAATTGGAGCACCGCATTCTCACCTCGCCCGACGATCCCATCTCATGGCGACTGGCTGTCAACAACACGCAAGCCGACGACCCCGTCAATGGAGTGCGGGAGTGGCCCAAGGTAGAGGCAGTGGCAGCTTTCCTGGAGGCGCGGCGTGAATACTTCAAGAAGGTGCTGGCCGCAGAGAAGCTACTCCTAAGTCAGGCGGCGGACTTTGGGACGTTGCGACAAGAGATCGCGACTTACGCGGGGCGTTACCTTGATCTACTTACCCAGTGTATGCGGCGCGCCGAAATTCAGCAGGGCGATGAGCAGCGAAAGGCGTTGGAGGATCTGCAGAAAGTTCTGGCGCTGGACACGGTGGATGTGGAGTTGAGCGGTCATCATGGCGAGCGGCGGCAAGCCGTGCTCGTAGGACCGACGCACCCACTGCGCGCCCTTTGGTTGCTCGCGTGGTCAAAGCTGGGCGAACACTGGCTGGCAAAAGCTGCAAAGAGCGAGAGAGAATTCGTTGTGCCGACGCGCGATGCGCTGTTGGGCCGCCTAAGCCTCGTGAATTATCCCGCCGTGCTGGCGATCGGGCCAGGTAGAATATTTACGGCCGTGGATAACGTGCATCCGTTCTGGACGCTCTATGCGACATCCAACGAAGAGAATCCGCGCGGCCTGATTGCGGAGGTATGCACGGCGCTGGATTTGCCCGAACCCAGCATCGGCAGCTTTTCGTTGAACGGTTTTTATCTTGCGGACCGGGTTCGCCGTTATCTGATTCAGCATCCGTACGTGCAGACGTTGACCTTGAACTGTTTCAATGCGGGCCGTGCGAAGGTGGTCGCGGACATGCTGTTGGAACTGCAGCGGAATGCGGATTTCCGCGACCTGCGGTATGATATACGGCTATTCGTTCCAGACCCGGACGTTCCGGGATTGGGCGACGATCTGGGCGAGCTTATCTCGCCGAACAGCGCTTTAACGGAAGAAGCTGATGCTTTTACAAGTCCGACCGGAACTCACCTGTCGCCGAAGTTGAGCTTTGCCGTCCGCGCGACCGCTGATTTCCGTCAGAGTCCGGCCGATTACCCGGCGCATGTCAGCATGTTGTTCGATGTGTTTCCCGCGCAGGAAGCCGGAGCAGAGCCGGTGGAGCCTTCGAATGTCCAGCACGACGCCGCTCCGATCCACGGCCTGCTGCAAGATTTTACGGTAGTTTATTCCGAGGCGGGGGAAGTCGTGAGTTGGAAACGCCGACCAAAGCATGCACTGGCCACGCCTTTGCCGGGGGCGGAAGACATCAGCAACCTCCTCTCGCGACTGGCGGAGACGTTGTCGAACGCCGCCGCGAACGTGGCGACGCATGAGAGCGGGCTGAATCTTCGGCCCGTTTCCAAGCTGGTTTTGACGGCGGAGGACAAAGCGCTGCTGCATCAGGTGCATGAGTGCAGCGACTGGGTGTTCACGGTGGACAAGAATTTGGGAATCGAATACTTCGATCATAGCGGTCGGACGGGCCGGCCAGACTACCTTATCGACCACAGCCCTGATCTAGCCTCTAACGCGGGGCGGCGTGTGGTCATCACGTCCCGATCGCTGACCGAAATCGAAGCGATGTTTGCGCAGGTGTTGAGCGAGCATGGGCTACAAACAGAAGTAAACCGGGCGGCGGCGATCCTGGGAGAACTGCGCGTGTTGTCAGGCCGTCTGGCACTCAAACTGATCTCATCGCCGACGCATCGGGCGGAGGCATTGGGGTTGGCGCTGGCCAAATTGTATCTCGAATATCAGGAGGCGCTTTGCGATCAGGTGGTCATCCCGCTGGATGCACACCTGGACCTATACCGTGCGCTTCAGAAAAACGCGGACGAGCTGGGCGACGAAGTGAGCCTCAAACGGACGGATTTGGGGTTGTTCGAGTTCAATGCGGAGCAGATGATCATTACCTGCCGTCTGGTGGAGGTAAAGTGTTACCAGCAGACGGGAGGCATCGCGGCGTTCAATGAACTCAAGGCAAACATCGTCGAACAAATTCAGCAGAGCGAGCAGGTGTTGCAGTTCCATTTCGACCCCGAACGCACGGGAGCAGTTGATCGTCCCGACCGCGAGGTCAAGACACAGGAGTTCATCGCGGTGTTGGAGTTTTACATCGATCGCGCAGCACGGCTGGGACTTCTGTCCCGGGAGGCGTGTGATGAAGCAAAGTATTTTCTGCGCTGCATGGAAAAGGGGTACCGACTGCGATTTACGCGAAGCGCCCTGATTTTTGACTTCGAGCACGAGGGGACAGAGTCGGTCACGGAAGAGAATGGCATCGAATATCATCGGGTGGGCGTGAATCTTGTGCGTTCGTTGCTTCAGGCATTGCCGGCGCGCCGGCCAGAGGATGGCACGCATGGAATACCGGTAGTATTGACGGATGAGAAAGCCGCGGCGACCACCGCTGCCGAGCGGTTGCATTTAATGGAAGGCACAGTCCCTCGACTGGCTCAGGCGGCCTTCATTGCCCAAAAGCGTCCGCATACCGCTGCGTGGGACAAGTTGCGGGAGCGGTCTTCATTTGCCTCTTCTGATTGGGATGACGGTGACGGTGGTCGTCCCATTATTTCACCTACCCCGCCCAAACCACCGCCGACCGGGCCCGCTCCGGCACCGGTGCCGAAAGCAGAATTGCCGCACAAGCCCGAAGAAAAGCCACAGCCAAAAGTCGAGACTCCGGCCATGTCGGACGAGCCGACGCCAGTCCAGGCTACGGGGAAATCGGAAGGCTCGAAGCAGCCCTCGCAGGCGACTGAGGCCAACATTGACGGACCGATAGGCAAGCCGCAGTGTGATGTTCTTCTGGGAGACACAGCAGCGTCGCCCCAGTTCGGCCTCCTTGGGAAGTATCACGGGCGTAGCTTGGCACTGGACCTGAATCAGACTCACACGATCAGTCTGTTTGGCGTGCAAGGGGGTGGTAAAAGCTACACGCTCGGCTCCATCATCGAAATGGCTTCGATGTCCATTCCGGGGATCAACGAGCTTCCACACCCGCTCGCCTCCATAGTTTTTCATTATAGCCAAACGCAGGACTACAAACCTGAGTTCACGTCCATGAACCAGGCGAACAATGAGGAGAAAGCGGTAAAGAATCTGCGAGAACAATTCGGAGCTGCGCCAGCAGGCATGAGTGACGTGGTTCTTCTGACACCGGCAGACAAATTGGAGAAGCGGCGGGCGGAATACCCCGAGATCGAAGTGTTACCGCTCAAGTTCGCTTCGAGGGAGCTGCAAGCCAGTCATTGGAGGTTTTTGATGGGAGCGGTCGGCAATCAGGCAGCTTACATTCGTCAGTTAAACCAGATCATGCGTAGCATGCGCGACCACCTCACTCTCGGGGGAATGCGCAGCGAACTGGAGAAGTCAGACATTCCAGATGCTCTAAAAAGACTGGCTCACATGCGGCTAAATCTCGCCGAAAGCTACATTGATGACTCAGCGCAATTGAGCAACGTGGTCCGCCCTGGAAGATTGATCATCGTCGACCTCCGTGACGAGTTTATCGAGAAGGATGAAGCACTTGGATTGTTTGTTGTTATCCTCCAGATTTTTGCTGACGCCGTTTGGCAGGGACAACGATTCAACAAACTTGTTGTCTTCGACGAAGCGCACAAATACATCGAGAGTCCGGATCTCATAGCGGGATTGATCGAGGTAGTGCGTGAGATGCGCCACAAAGGAACCAGCGTCCTTGTGGCCAGCCAGGATCCACCATCGGTGCCAGTTGCGCTGATCGAACTTTCCAGTCAGATCATCTTGCACCGCTTCAACTCGCCGGCTTGGCTCAAGCACATTCAAAAGGCGAACGCCGCCTTGACGGGTCTGACTCCAGAGGGGATGGCGTCATTACAGCCTGGGGACGCGTATGTTTGGTCGAGCAAGGCAACTGATCTGGCTTTCTCGCAGCAGGCAGTGAGAATCCATTGTCGGCCACGGGTCACTCGCCATGGAGGATACACCAAGACAGCCGTATAGCCCCACAGACGGGGTGCGGCTCGGTATATCGATGCAGGAAGCCGAGTCCGTCTGGCTCAATCCGAAGATCCAAGAACCAGAAAAGTTGTTGCCGCTCCTGAAGCCGTATCCCTCCGATCAGATGGAATTCTATCCCGTCAGCCGCGCCGTCAATTCTCCCGCTATCGATGAGCCGAGTAACATTGCGCCGATAAAATGAGCGCTGGAAACCTGGATGAGGATGCCATCTTCAAGTCAGGGGGCAAGCAGTACCACCACAATCGGCCAATAGATCGGCCAAAATAATGGCCATAAAGAACTGTGAATCGCTGTTGATTCCGCATCTTTATTGATGTAATCTTCGTACGAATAGCAGGTTGTAAAAGCAGAGGTGGAAAAAACGACCAGCTAAATAATCGGCCAAACAATCGGCCAAGAAGGCAGCCGCAGGAGAAGCGAATGACGAAAGTTTACGAAGTCTATGATCACCAGGCAGCAATGGAGCCGATGCTTCCAGCGAGCGCGGGTGAACTGCGGGAAGCGTCGGCGAAGCTGGTGAGGGCTTCAGCGAAACTTGGAGGTTCGCTGCACCCGGTTACGCGAGGGTCTGTGATTGAGTTGGTCAGACAGATGAATAGTTATTACTCGAATTTGATCGAGGGACATAACACACATCCGTCAGACATTGAAAAGGCGCTGCGGAAAGATTACTCGACAGACCCGGCGAAACGGGCGCTTCAGATCGAGAGCGGAGCGCACATCGAAGTCCAGAAGTTGATCGAAGCGCGACTAGGCAGCGAAGAAGTCGCCATCTGTTCGGCGTCATTCTTCTGTTGGATTCACAAGGAATTCTACGACCGGCTGCCGGACGAATTTCGGATGGTGAAAACCAAGAGCGGGAACGAAGAGCGTGTCGAGCCAGGGCAGATACGTTCCTGCGAAGTTGAGATTGGCGCGCATGTGGCGCCTGCCTTCCGCAAGTTGAAGTATTTTCTCGGAAGATTCGAGGGTGCGTATGATCTTACAGCGCTGGACCCTTTGGACCGGATTATTGCCGCAGCGGCCTCTCATCATCGGCTTGCTTGGATCCATCCGTTTCTTGACGGGAATGGGCGGGTGATTCGGCTGTTCACGCATGCGTACTTCATCAAAGCCGGGCTGGAAGGTCACGGCCTTTGGACCGTGTCGCGGGGATTTGCCAGAAGACGCGATGATTACATCGCGGCCCTCGCGGGCGCGGATCATCAACGGGTAAACGACCTCGATGGCCGTGGCAACCTGTCGGCGCGAGGGTTGGACCTGTTCTGCAAGTTCTTTCTGAACACCGCGCTCGATCAAGTCGAGTTCATGAGCAGCTTGCTCGAACTCGATAGAATTCTAAGCCGGATCTCGAACTATGCGGAACGCTGGACAACTGAGAATGGAATGCCTGGAGAGGTCCGGCACGTTTTGTGTGAGGCGTTCTTGCGGGGTGAACTTGCCCGTGGAGATGTGGCGCGAATAGTCGGGAAGCCAGACCGCACTGCAAGACGGATCTTGGGACGCCTGCTCGCGGCAGGCCTTGTTGTGTCGGACACAGCCAAGGGACCGATTAGAGTAGGCTTCCCGGTAAAATGCGTCGGGTACTACTTCCCTCGGCTGTATCCTGAGGGAGTAGAATTGGAGTCACGCTGAGGAGCGGTTGCCGGCTTGTCGCAACGTGCTGCCTTCAGTCGTGAAGCCACTCGTTCCACGTGGTCTTCGTGTAGGACGTGTTGTCGACGTCGACAGCCGCGCCGTCAATTCCCCTGCAACCGGTGAACCTCATGAGTCGATTTCTTTCAAGCGTGACTGCACTTGTTTGGTTGTGGCTCTGGTTAGCCGCTGGGGTTCCCCTAGCCAGCCGACTGGTCTTTTGGATCAGCCCCTTGCTTCCACCAGCAGGATTTCCTTAATTTTTGAACGATTCATGCGGAACTGTTTACTCAACAAAAACCTCTGATTCTGCCGCGTGCGGAAAGCAAAAAGTTCTCCGCTAATATATTCTTGCTTCACCCCCATCCCTTTGGAGTAGCTTACTCCCCATGAATATCCCTTTGTCTACAGCCCCGCGCAGCCTCCTTGTGTCTGCCTTCATTTCCATGGCCCTGGCCGTGCCGGCGCTGCGCGCCGCCGATGGCCCGCCGGTTGTCGCCAAACCCGCTGTCAACGCCCCGGTGACCGTCACCGACAACGGCGCGACCTGGACGATGGACAACGGCATCGTCAAGGCCACCATCAACAAGGGCAACAGCCACATGACGTCGCTCGTTTATCACGGCATCAACATCATGGGCCCTGGCGGTATCTGGGAACAAGCGCCTTCCGGTGAGGTGACCCATACTCTGACCATCGACCCTGCGAAAAACGGCGGCGAGCGTGGCGAGATCGCTATGAAGGGAGTGAACGGCCGGATGGACATTGAAGTGCGCTACACCATGGAACGCGGTGTTAGCGGCTATTACACGTACGCCGAGTTCTCTCACGGGGCCAATTATCCCGCCGCAGGCGAGGGCGAAAGCCGATACATCCACCAGATGAACCCTACCTTTGATTGGCTCTCGGTGGACGCCGACCGAAACATGCTGATGTGCAATAATCAAGATGAGCGCGCCGGCGTTGTCGTCCATGCCAAGGAGCAGCGCATCCTGAATACCGGCATCTATAAGAACTCGGTCGAACACAAATACAGTTACTGTGCCGAGATGTACAAGCTTCCCGCCTACGGCTGGTCTAGTACCAAGGACCATATCGGTGTTTATTTCATTAACCCAAGCACCGAGTATATTGGCGGCGGCGCTGCCAAGCTGGATCTGGTGTGCCATATGGGAGCCACCCTCTTGGATTACTGGACCTCCGGCCACTATGCCGGCGGCGCGTGTTGCAGCATCCCCGCTGGGGAATCATGGAAGAAGGTCATCGGCCCGATTTTTGTCTATTGCAACGCTCTGGCGGACCCCAAGGACCCGTCCAAGGCCGATCTGGACACTCTGGCGGCTACCGCCGGCAATCCGACTGTGCCAGCCGTCTGGCATGACAATGCGATGGCACTTTGGCAGGATGCGCTGGGCAAAGCAAAGTCGGTGAAGGCCGCGTGGCCGTACGAATGGGTCAATGGCGTGGATTATCCGCACAAGGATCAACGCGGCAAGGTCACCGGCCAGCTCGTGCTCAAGGACCCGCAGGCCGCCTCGACCAAGCTGCCCCATCTAACCGTCGGCTTGGCCCACCCGGATTACACCGGCAGTGGCAGCGCTTTTGCCCGGAGGTCGGGCAATGGCGACCTGGTGACCTGGGAGCACGACGGGAATTATTACCAGTTCTGGAAGGACGGCACCGACGACGGCAAATTCAATTTTACCAACGTGCGTCCCGGCACGTACACGCTCCACGCTTTTGCCGACGGCGTATTGGGCGAATTCGCGCAGACCAACATCACCGTCGAGGCCGGCAAGGATTTGAACCTCGGCCAACTCAAATGGCAGCCCGTGCGCTACGGTAAGCAAGTTTGGGAAATTGGCTATCCAACCCGCGCCGGCGACAAATTCTTCAAGGGCGACGGTAAAAACTACTGGCTGTGGGGCTGGTGTGTGCGCTATCCGTTGCTTTTCCCCAACGATATCACCTACACGATTGGCAAGAGCGATTATCACAAGGACTGGTTCTTCGAACAGGTGCCGCACGGAGAGTCCACGGCCTGGCTGAACCCTGATGCGAAGGATCCTGCGAACCAGCGCTTTGGCTGGGTCAAGGGAGAGTCTCAAGAAACATATCCGCAAACGGACCAAACGGGCCCATGGCGCATTTATGGCCGGGGCCGGGCGACGACTTGGACCATCAAGTTCAACATGGACAAAACACCGAAGGGCCAGGCGGCCCTGCGCGTGGCGCTGGCCGGCTCCGATGGCGGCGGCGGCCTGGCGGTCGGGGTCAACGGCAAAAGCGTCGGAACGATCCGGACGATTTCCACCAACGCCCTCCGCTACAACACCAACAAGGGCGTTTGGCGCGAGTACACCCAGACGTTTGACGCCTCGCTGCTGAAGCCGGGCGAAAACGAAATGCAGCTCACCGTCCCCGCCGGCGAACTGACTTCCGGCGTTGTGTATGACTACCTGCGCCTCGAGCTTAACCAGGATTATAAACCCGACAGTACGCCCCCCCCGCTGTCCAAGTTATAAGCCCGCGTTGGCGGGAAGCCCACTGTCAATAGTCAAGGGCCCCTTTGACGGCTACCGGCCGTTTGCGTTAACTACATACTCCCGACACATTCATGTCAGGGCTGTTTCTCCGCGGTTGGCGGTGGTTGCGCCGCCTGTTCGTGCGGCGCCCCCAGCGACAAGACATAATCCACCAGCGCCTCGGTCTGCTGCCGGCCATCGCCTCCCAAAACGTTCGGGGCGAGGTTTGCTCCATATTCAAATTGCGGCATCCGGGTGCCCGGGTACTGCGACAGCGGGTCGGGCAACCATTTATTCACCAGCCAGTCTCGCTGCAATCGGGCGTGCGCCAGCGACAGGTTCGGAGCCAGCCGCGGCAAATCATCCTCGGGAATCTCCGCCAGCGGTTTTCCGAGCGCCCTGCCTTCCACGATGTGGCACAGCGCGCACTTCAACTGCGTGAACATTTGTTTGCCCGCGGCCAGATGTTCCGGCGCCGTAATCGCCTTCGAAGTCTGGTACGGGAACTGGGTGCGCCCTTCCAGGGCGAAATATTTCACCAGCACGTTCGCCTCGCTGTCACTGAACCCGAACGTCGGCATCCGCACTTTCAGCCAGGGGCGTATCTCGCCGGTCTGCGGCGCTTTTAGGAAACCGAAGAACCAATCCGGCTGGACGCGCTGTCCCTCCTGCAATTGCGTCGGCAGGCCGCTGATCATCGGCGGCTCCATGCCCTGCGCGATCCCCGTGGCCCGGATGGCCCAGCCTTTGCCTTCCACCTGGTGGCAACCTTCGCAATTGAGTTCTTTCACCGCCCAACGGCCGCGCTCGATGGCAAACTGCGCGGGCGTCAACTGCTGCGCTTCGTTGGGCAGCAATTTCTCGTTGGTCATTCCCGTGATGACCGTGACGATCTGTTCAATCTGATCGTCGGTCAGATTGAACTTCGGCATCCTCAACAATTCCAGCGGCATGCGCGTGACACCGACCCGTCCGATGTCGAATGACCGCGGTGCGTGGAGTTTCTGTTCGAGAAACGCGATGCGCTTGTGCTCGATGTCCAGCAACCCAAAATCAATTTGCGTGAGGGATTTGGCGCCCCATTCGCTCAGCTCGGTGCCGATCGGTTTGGCGTCCTCGAACCCGTGAATGTCATGGCAGGCGAAACAGCCGTACCGGCCCACCAGTTTGCTGCCAAGGTACAGGTTCTTCTTTTCCGTCAGCCCCAGCGATGCGACCTTCTGAGCCGCGATCTCCCGGTTGACTTTCACCTGCTTCAAACGGTCTTCCAATTGTTTGGCCTGGCGACCCACGGCGTCGTCCAACTCATCCTGGTACTGCTTTTGCAGCGCCTTGAGTTTCGCTTCTTCCCGGGCCATTCGCGTCGGGTCCTGGTAATACTGCATCGTGTCGTAATCGGTGAAGTACATCTCAATCGAGCTGTCCAGGCCGTGGGGATCGGCCAACGTCTGTTTCGCCTGTTCGATCGGTTGCGACGCCTGGAGATACTCCAACGCGACGCTGTCGAGCAGCTCGTCCTGGCTCGGCGACAGTTGTTCCTGGTCGGTCTTCTCGTTGTGCAGGCCCGCCAGGTATTCCGCGATGTCCGCCGCCTCCGGATCGCTCAACCGCAGGTTGGGCATTTTCGTTTTCGGATGATACTGCTTCGGATCCTTCAGCCACGCGTAAATCCAACCGGGCGACGTCTTGCTCCCCGTGCCCGCGAGCTGCGGGCCTTGGGAGCGGAACCGCCGGTATTGCCACTCGTCCATGTACGGCGCCAATGGGGCGGGCGGTTGGAGGTCCATTAGCCGCTCGTCAATGACGTGGCAGGCCATGCAACCGAGTTGGCCGACCAGTTTCTTGCCGTTCTCGGCGTCGCCTTTCACGGGCGGCTCGGGATATTGTGTCGGCTGGCTGACCGTGAACAGGAACTCCGAGACGGCGTTGATCTCGGTGGCGTTGCGTCCGGGAGTGTCCTTGTTGTTGTCCAGTCCCCAGAACCGCGGCATGTAGGTGTTGGGCTTGAATGCAACGGGGTTCTCGAGCCAATTGCGCACCCAATCCTTGTTGGTCTTGCCCGCGATCTTGAACAGGCTGGGGCCGACCTTGCGCAGCGTGCGAATCGGAATCGACAGGTCCTGGCCGACCCGGAGCGCGGGCTGCGACGGAAGCGAGTTCAGCTTGCGGACCTCATCGGGATCGACTTCGTACAATTTGCAGATACTGTCGAAGTCTTCCCCCGCTGCGACCTGATGGGTGGAATAGGTCTCCAACTGCCGCATCTTGTGGCAGGACCAGCAACCGAGTTGCTCGATGAGCCGGCGGCCGTGATCGAGTTTTTCGCCGCCTTCCAGGTTGGTCTGATCGGAATGGCACTTCAGGCAACTGGCCTGGATGAATTTGGCCTGACGCATCGGCTGGAGCAGAAACTCCTCCTCTTCCCAGTGATGGTTCTTCTGCCAGGCCGCTTGCTGCGTCATCTCGACGGCGTCCTTCTTCGGCGCGATCGACGCGGCACCCGCTTCGCCGTTCGTCTGGGCAGCCGCTTCCACCCAGCGGCCATCAACCTGATTGAACGCGTACAACCGCTTGGTCGTGACGTCCGGCGTGTGACCGGCCCGCGAAAAGGTCGTCTCGCGGTCCCAGCCCCAGTGGCAAACGGTGCAACCGTACGTGCTGGCCGGGTGCGGCGAATTGTCTCCGACGAACAGGTCGAGCCGGGGATGACCCGCCAGCGGCTGGGGCAATTTCGACCACTCCACGGCGGCGATCTTGTGCTGCGTGCGCCATTGAAGTTCTTCGGGTGACAGATCTTTCCGGTCGATGCCCTTGTGGCAGGTCGTGCATCGGTCCACGCGCGGCACGGTGGCAAAATTCACGTCGATGTGATGATGGTCGGTTTCGATCTGCTCCACTTTGAAAGGGGACGCGGCAAACTCCAGGAGCGGCGCGGTCGTGACGGCCCGGATCAATGGATCGCTGAGTTCCTTCAGTCGTTTGCTGATGAGATTCACCTTGTCATCGATCAACTTGATCTTGCCCTGCAGTTCCCGTTCGCGGCCGACGATTGCCTGCAAACGCGCCCGGGCGTCGGCGAGCTTCGCATCCGACTCCTGCTTGCGGAGGTTCAATCCATCGACCTTGTCGGCTTGCTTCGCTGTCTTGTCCTTCGCCTCACGCACGGCAGCGGCATTCTCATTCCCGCCGTTCTGTTCCAGCGCCTCCTCATAGAAGGAACGGGCCTGATCGCGGACGGCCTTCTCCATGGTAAAATCCCGCATCCTCAAGTCGTTCTCGACCTGTGCGTCGGCCACTTGTGTCGCCGCAAAGATTTCTTCCTTACGCTTGGAGTCCAATTCCTTGCGCGCGCCTTCCAGGTCCGCCTGCAGTTTCTGCAGACCGGCCTCGTGGGCCCTGGCTTCCGCTGCCTGTTGATCCGACGCCAGCCGCTTCTTTTCGACCGTAACAAACGAGCGCTGATAATTCTTCCACTCGCGGTCCCCGCGCAGGGCGAGCCAGGAGGCCGTGCCGCCCGAGTAATCCACCCAGACCATCAGCACCACGCAGAAAATGAACGCGACGCCGCTGAACAGGAACCACCAGTGCAGCCGCGGGATATTGTACTCGTGGACGGTCTCGGGTTGGTTTCTCATCGGCTCAGAATTTGATCCAGGGGGTATCGATGAAGTACTTCAGGTTCATCGTCCAGCGTAGCACCATCTTCAGCGGCAGCGTGAACATGGTCAGGAACAGCAGCACGAACACGCTGTAACGGGCGAAATCCATCTGTTGGTAAAACTTCTTGAACACGGTTTTCGCCAGGACGCCGGGCAACGCCACGAAGTAGAGCGCCAGAAACAGCAGCCCGGCAAACTCCCGCTTGCAGGCGTGGCCGAGTTCGATCAGAAACGCCTGGATCGAGTTCCACCCGGGCGGAAGCAACTGGGGCACGATATTCGTCACGTTGGGCAGGCCCTGATTGAACCATTCGATTCTCGTGATTCGATACAACTTCTGGAACCAGACGATCCAGACATAGTCCGACAGGTTCACGTTGTTGAGGGCGACCACGCGGTGCGGGTCCCAGTACTCGAACGGCCCGAAAAAGTTCCAGCCCGGCCCACGCAAGAAGGTGCCCGTGATGATCATGAACACCCACAGCGCCAGGTACCCGTACAGAAACAGGGTAATGGACATTTTGCGCTCGGCGAACGTGTAATAACCGTTGCCCTTCGGGTTCACATCGATGTACGGAATCGCGCAGAGTCCCAGGACGATCACGCTCGGCAGAACCACGCCCGCGTACCACGGATCGTAATAAACCAGCATCTCCTGCAATCCCAGGAAGTACCAGGGCGCCTTGGACGGATTGGGCGTTGCGGCGGGATTGGCCGGTTGTTCCAGAGGCGCGCGGAGATAAATCGCCCAGAGAACCAGCACAACGGAGCAGATGATCAGGGCAATGAATTCAATGTAGAGCAGGTCGGGCCAGACCCACGTTTTCTGCTGGGAGGTCTCCCGCTCGTCGGGCGGCAACTTCTGCTCGGCGCGACGGTCGTTGTTCACCGCCTGCGCCATGGCCAACCAGAGCACCAGGGTCGATACGAACAACATCGCGGTGATCGGCACGTTGTCCGGTTTGCCCACGATCAGAGAAAAGTTCGGATCGCGCGCGCCGATGCCGATGGCCAACCCGAGGAATACCATGAGGGCGGCCCCGACCCAGACGTTGAACACGCGGCGACGGAAATACAGCATCAACAGCAGGCCGACCGTCGCCAGCGTAAAGCTCAGCCACGGCGTGGCCACCACGTTGGCTGTCGCCTTGAACGCTTCAAACAACACGTTGTGATGAGCCGTTGTCTGTTCCATAATCGACTACAATCTGAGTGCCTCAGTGACTAATGTGGCACCAACGCCGCAGCCAATTCTGTAGCCGCAGGCTTTAGCCTGCGTGGGGAAGGCGCACCCATAAAGGGTGCGGCTACGGGGCAGCCGGTTTTGTTAGGCGCTCTTATACACTTTCTCCCTATAGCGGTCCGGAAACTCCTCCATCTTTTCTGATCCGCCAAAAATGGATTGCCATCAGCACTGCGGCAATCAGGGGAATGCCGACGCAGTGCAACACGTAAAATCGCAACAGGGTTGTGCCGCCGAGTTCGCGCGCCCCGATCAACATGAACCGCGCGTCATCGCCGGGATGCACCAGCGGCACGCCGCCAATCTGCAGGAAATCCGCAAACGGCCCGCCCGCACCAAAGACCGGCGTTGCCCGGGCCATATTGGAGCCGACCGTGATCGCCCAGATGGCCAGTTGATCCCATGGCAACAGGTAACCCGTGAACGAAAGCAGGAACGTGAGCACCAGCAGGAGGACGCCGATGCACCAGTTGAATTCCCGGGGCGGCTTGTAGCTGCCGGTCATGAACACGCGGAACATGTGGACCATGACCATGATAACCATCGCGTGGGCCGACCAGCGGTGCAATTCCCGCATGATGCCAAACGGCACCTGGGAACGCATGTCCAACATGTCCACATACGCGCCTTCCACCGTCGGCCGATAATAAAACATCAGCAGCACGCCCGTCAGCGTCAGCACCAGAAACAGGAAGAACGACAACCCGCCCGCGCACCAGGTGTACCGCAGTTTCACGCCGCTGGTGCGGACTTTCGTCGGGTGCAAATGCAGGACGACGTTGCCCAGCACGATCAGCACGCGTTTGCGGTCCGTGTTCGGTATGCCGACGCGGAAAATCGACTTCTTGATTTGTGAATCCAAAACCGTGTTCTTCAGCTTGTCGAGCATCGCCACCTCATCACGCCGGAATGAACGATCGCGGATCGTCCCACTCGCTCTTTTCCCACGCGTAAATCTGTCCCTTGTTCACCACGATTTGACCGTCGTCTCCCACGGTCACCTCGCATCGCCACATCGGGGACGGCGCGGGACCTTCAAAATTGACGCCGTCGATGGTGTACCCGCTGCCGTGGCACGGGCACTTGAAAATCTTCGCGTCGGGCATCCAGTTCGGCGTGCATCCCAGATGCCGGCAGTAGGCCCAAATGGCAAAGATGCGGTGGTCGTGATTCACAATCCAGACCCGGTGAGCCGGCATGAACGAAACATCCACGCTATCGGGCGGGAAATCGCCCGGCGGGCCGACCTTGAACACCTCGACTTTTGTGAAATCAACCCGCGGCACCATGAACACGCCGATCACGCTCAGCGCGCCGCCGAGCGCCGCGGCAAACGCCGCCCACGCCAGCGCCAGGCTCACGAAAAACTGACGGCGCGGCATCGGTTTGCCGTCGGGATCGAGGAACCCCTTGATCTTCAATCGGCGAACCGCCTCCTCACGCGGAGACAACGCCTGCCCCTGCTGTGGTTTGTCCGCTCCCTGCACCTTCATGGTGTCGCTGCCATGGCTTACTTGTGTTTCAACTGATTCAACTGCTGGATCGCCGCGTTTCGCACCTCGAAATCCGCGTCGTCCGCGCTCACCTTCTGCAACTGCTGGATCGCAGCGGTTCCGTCCAGCTTCGCCAGGAACATCACCGCCGCCACACGGTATCGCTGCCGATTCTCGGGCGTCGCCTGACTGAACCGATCCACGTAACTCTTGTCCAACAACTGCGTCAGCACCGCGCGTCCGGCGTCGTCGCCTTTGCCGGCCAGCGCGAACGCCGCATTCCATTTCACCAAATCGTCCGGATCGTTCAGCGCTGCCGCCAACGTGTTCAGCGATTCGGGGCCTTCCATGAACCCCAACGCATACACCGCCATCAGTCGGACCGAGGATTCGTCGCTGTGCGTCCGCTCAATGATCCGGAGGGCCGAGTCCTGGTCCTGGAGCCGCGCCAGCGCCCAGAGGCAATTCTTCACCGTGTCGGCATCGCTGTCGTCAAGCCCCTTGCGCAACGCGGGCAGGGCCTGATTGTTCCCCAACAATCCGAGCACCAGCGCCAGATACCGGCGCGTCTTCGGGTCGTTGCCCGCCGATTCCTCGAACACCTGGACGATCTCCGCCACCGCGTGCGGATGAAGCGCGAGAAACCGGTCCCGGTCGGCGCTCATTTGCGCGGTCATGTCAAAAATCCCCTGCCAGCGTTTCGATTCCCCGATGTAATTCAGGAGGAACTGCGCCTGCTGGCCACGACGAGTGCCGGAGGAACTCCGCAACGCCCGCAAATAATCGTCCATGTCCTTGCGCTCCGACGTCAGCCACAGGAACAATCCGCCGAGCGCGGCGCAGAACAGCACCACCCCCAGCGGAATGACCACCAACTGCACCGCCAACGTCAGTCGGGTGGACTTTTCCTCTCCCGTGGAGGGCGAGCCTCCCGGCGAGCCGTTGTCCTCGGGAAAACGTCGCGGCTCGCCGGGAGGCTCGCCCTCCCAGCCGTGAGGCGTCTGCACGTGCTTCACTTCGCTCATGCCAAAGAACCGTCGCAACTCTGACCGCCCAATCCGAAACAAACTCTAACACGGAAATTTCCAAATTCGAATTTCGTGTTTGTTTCGTGCTTCGGATTTCGGATTTCGAGTTTTTCCACTAATGCTTCTCCAATTGATGCGGCAACATCGCCGCGCGATGCGTCGGGGCGTTCGGAACAATGATGGCATCCTTGTCACACACGATTTCACAGAGCCGACACGCCACGCATTCGGCCGCCACCACCTCGGCCACCTTGAAATGGCCCGTGCCCGAGTGGGTGGGATCTTCGACCATGTGAATGCAGTCGAACGGACAAATGTCCACGCAGAACTCGCACCCGGTGCAATCGTCCACGATCACCAGCGCTTTGGGGATGTCCCTGGGTTTGATCCGCTGCACGAGATTCCCATACTGGTCCTCGATGCAGGAAACAGGGCAATAAATGGCGCACACGCCGCAGTCGATACAGCCCTCGGCGTGAATGGTGTACAGCTCTTTCGGTCTGCCACTCATGGTGTCGACAGGACATTTCAGCTCACAAACCGTGCAGCCAATACACGTATCAGTTATGAAATACGCCATTCTTCGCGACCCTCTGCACCCCCCGCGTTTATCAGCCACAAAACGCTTGGGAAAATTTTCACAAGGACTATAGCAATGCTCCCCCAAAGTTCAACAGCTTTTCTGGAGGGTTTGAAAACCCGTTCGGGTCAAAGAAAAAGGGCGTTCCGCTTTCACGGAACGCCCTTTCCGACAAAGACTATGTCTACGTCGACTTAGTACCTGCGTTTGCGGTCATCCCGTCGGCCGCCGCCACCGCCGCCGCCACCGAAGCCGCCACCACCTCCACCACCGCCGCCGCCGCCGAAGCTGCCACGGGGGCGCTCTTCACGGGGACGGGCTTCGTTGACTGTCAATGCCCGACCATCCAGTTCCTTGCCGTTGAGGTCGGCAATTGCCTTATTGGCCTCTTCCTGAGTGCCCATTTCCACGAAAGCGAATCCCCGGGACTTGCTGGTGAACTTGTCCACGATCAGTTCGCACTTGGAAACGTTGCCCGCCTGCTTGAACAGGTCGAGGATGTCTCCTTCCGTGGTGTTAAACGACAGGTTGCCTACGAATAGCTTGGTAGCCATTTATGATTTATTCCTTCTGCTGCGGTGGGAGGTTCGCTTGACTGTTCCCGACCATCGGGTTTCGGACTGTCACCGAGCAATCAAAGCCGACTGACAATCTACCAATCTCACTATGAGGTTCTTCCATCTGCTAGCGAGACTACAAATAGCCTGTTCCGCCGGAATTGCAACTAAAAAAATACCAAAAAAAACACCCTGAGTTCTTACGATGCTGCTTGTGGCTATCACCGTCCTGGTGAGATTTGTAGGGCAAGCGCTTCGCTTGCCGTTGTTGTCAAACGGGCAGACCAGCAAGCCGGTACGACTGCGCCGCGTTTCAACTCCGGGCCACCGCCTGCTTAACGCCCTGTTTGCGTTAGCTACATACTCCCCTTTTGTGAGATGGAGGCCGCCGAAATAAAAAAAAACCAAAGGATGAGTCTCGGCATCAAAATAGGTGATTCCGACAGGAGACTAACCAGGTAATCGGAAGAGGAGATTCCCATGAAACAAATGAAGTTTATTGTCTGTGCAATGGCCGCAATGATGTTGGCAGGATTCTCGGTAAACGCAGCGGATACCGCTTCGATCTCGGGCAAGGCTGCGTTTGAAGGCGCCGCGCCGAAGATGAAGAAGATCAACATGGACGCCGATCCCAAGTGTTCCGAGATGCACGCGGATGCGCCGCAGATGACCGAAGACGTGGTCGTCAACCCGAACGGCACGCTGAAGAACGTTTTTATTTACGTAAAGAGCGGATTGACGGGCACCTACGAAGCGCCCAAGACGCCGGTGACGATCGACCAGGCCGGCTGTCACTATGTGCCGCACGTGTTCGGCATGATGGCCAAGCAGCCGTTGGAGATCATCAACAGCGATGACACGCTGCACAACATTCATGCGATGCCCGCCAAGAGCAAGGAGTTCAACGTCGGCGAGCCCAACAAGGGCATGAAGACCACCAGGACATTCGCGAATCCGGAAGTGATGGTGCATTTCAAGTGCGACGTGCATCCGTGGATGTCGGCCTACGTCGGCGTGGTGGACAATCCGTTTTATGCCGTGACCAGTGACGACGGAACGTTTTCAATCAAAGATTTGCCGAAGGGCAAGTACGTGATCGAGGCTTGGACGGAGAAGTGTGGGACGCAGACCCAGACCATCGAGGTTGGTGACGGCGAAGCCAAGACGGCCGATTTCACGTTCAAAGCGCCGTAGCAGGAAAGGCGAGTTGTCTCGGATCGCCCGCATCCCGTAGCCGCAGGCTTTAGCCTGCGCACCCATGAAGGGTGCGGCTACAGATCAAGCGTGCCGGGCCAGTGGCGCTCTGTTTGGCGCCGACAGGAAAGGGTCGTGGCAGTGGAACCAACAACAACTCAGTCTCACGGAGGTGCTGCTTCTCACGGAGAAGCGCATCACGATGAACTGTCGTTCTGGCGGAAATACATTTTTTCGACAGACCACAAAGTGATCGGCATCCAGTACGGGGTGACGGCTTTGACGTTTTTGTTCTTCGGGTTCTGTCTGGTGATGACCATGCGCTGGCAACTGGCGTATCCCGCCCGTCCGTTGCCATGGAACTGGCTGGTAAAATTGCTCGGGGACTCGCGGATGCCGGGCGGCGTGATGGCACCGGAATTCTACAATCAGCTCGGCGCAATGCACGGCACGATCATGATCTTCCTGGGGGTCGTCCCGCTGGCGGTCGGCGCCTTCGGCAACTACCTCGTGCCGCTGCAGATCGGGGCGCAGGACATGGCTTTCCCGAAACTCAACATGTCGAGTTACTGGGTTTATTTCATCGGCGGCATCGTGATGCTCGGCAGTTTTTTCATGCCGGGTGGCTCGGCCCAATCGGGCTGGACCTCGTACACGCCGCTGGCCGACATCGCGACGCCAGCCAGTATGACCTTGGGCGCGGCCCTGGTCCATTATTTCACCAACCTCGGCTCGTTGGGGGGCATCGGCGGGAAATTCGCGGCATTCTTCACCACCGGTCTCGCGCCGCTCTGGACCGGCCAGACGATGTGGCTGATCGGGATGGTGTTTCTGATCACGTCATCGCTGCTCGGATCGGTCAATACGATCACGACGATCATTCAACTGCGGACCAAGGGACTGACGTTTATGCGGCTGCCGTTCTTCGTGTGGTCGCAATTGGTAACGGGCTTTCTGCTATTGCTCGCGTTCCCGCCGCTGGAAGCGGCCGGCGTCATGCAGTTGATGGACCGGCTGGGCGGCTCCAGCTTTTTCCTGCCGACGGGACTGGTGGTGGGCGGCAAGGCGCTGGAGGTCAGCGGCGGCGGCAGTTCGTTGCTTTGGCAGCATCTGTTCTGGTTCCTGGCCCATCCGGAAGTGTACGTGCTGATCCTGCCGGCCATGGGGATCGTCGCTGAGATCATTGCCAACAACACCCGCAAGCCGCTGTGGGGATACAAGTCGATGGTCTACTCGGCGTTGTTCCTGGGGTTCATGTCCTTCGTTGTCTGGGCGCACCACATGTTCCTGACGGGCATGGGCACGGCGATCAATGCCTTCTTCCAGACCACGACGATGATCATCTCCATCCCGTCGATCATCATTCTCACGGCGCTGATCCTGTCGCTGTGGGGCGGTTCGATCCGGTTTAACGTGCCGATGTGTTTCGCGCTGGCGTTCCTGCCGATGTTCGCCATCGGCGGGCTGACGGGTCTGCCGCTGGGCCTGGCCAGTGCCGACATTCACCTGCACGACACGATGTACGTGATTGGCCATTTCCATTACGTGGTCGCTCCGGGGACGTTGTTTGCCCTGTTTGCAGGAATCTACTTCTGGTTCCCGAAGGTCACGGGAAGAAAGATGAACGAGACGCTGGGCCGCATCCATTTCTGGGGTTCCCTCGTCTTCATGAATGGAATCTTCATGCCGATGTTCATCCAGGGATTGGCGGGCGTGTCGCGGCGGCTCTACGACGGCGGCGCTTCGTACCTGCATGCCCAGCACGTGCTCGGTTTGAACAAGGTGATGTCCCATTCGGCCTGGGCGCTGGGCGTCGTCCAATTCGTGTTCATCATCAATTTCTTCTGGAGCCTGTTTGCCGGACGCAAGGCGAACGATAATCCGTGGGAATCCACCACGCTGGAATGGGCGACGCCGACACCGCCGCCGCACGGCAATTTCCCGGCGGGCCCGCCGCAAGTGTATCGCGGTCCCTACGAGTACAGCGTGCCGGGGAAGAAACAAGATTTTTCACCCCAGAACCATCCTGAGGCGGACGGCAAGAACGGGGAGGCGAACCATGTCAGCAGCCATTGAAATCCCTTACAACTCGGTCGAGCGACCGGACACGGGCCTGTACAACGCGAAGCTGGGCATCTGGCTGTTTCTGGCGTCGGAAGTGATGTTGTTCGGCGCCCTGTTCTCCAGTTACGTCCTGTTGCGCACCGGGGCCGAGACCTGGGAGCACGGCGCGGAAATCCTGAGCGTGCCGCTCGGAACGATCAACACGCTGGTGCTCATCGCGTCGAGCGTGACGATGGTGTTCTCGTATGCCTCGCTTCAGGCCGGGAACTTCGCCCGATTCAGAATGTTCCTGGGCATGACCCTGGTCTGCGCGGTGATTTTCATGGTGATCAAGGGATTCGAGTACAAGGCGAAATTCGAGCACGGATTTCTGCCTTCCACCAGCACCTACATGGCGCTGTATTTTACCATGACCGCCCTCCACGCGCTGCATGTGATTGGCGGAGTGATCGTCAACGGCTATCTGTGGGGACCGGGCAGCAAGATGTGGTTGACCGACCCGCAGCGGTTTACGAATCGGGTGGAGGTGGCGGGGTTGTACTGGCATTTCGTGGATCTGGTGTGGATCTTCCTGTTCCCCACCTTGTACCTGTTGCCCGGCAAATAAGGAGGAACCATGAGCGCCCATACTCCAGAAGCAGTTCAAAAACAGGTCAGGATCTACCGGACCGTCGGCGCGGTGCTGATCGTCGGGACCGTGATCACCGTGCTCGCCGCCAATGTGCATCTCGGCATTATCGTGGGCATCATCGTGGCCCTGATTATCGCGACCGTGAAAGGTTCGTTGGTGGCAGGCTATTTCATGCATCTGTTTTCGGAGAAGAAGTTGATTTATATGGTGCTGGCGTTGACGGCCGCGGTCGTGGTCGTCCTGGCGGGGCTGCTGGTTTTCTCGTACGGCGATCAACAGGGGCATCGGCACGGAATCTTCCAGATGCCGGAGCGGCACGTTCAACCGCATCACGAGACTGCCGCGCCCGCCCCGGCGCCGGAGAAAGGCAGCCATGTCCCTTAAGGCATTTCATGTCGTGTTCATCACCTTGTCGGTTCTGCTCTGCCTGGGATTCGGCGTTTGGTGCCTGGATTCCGATTACGCCCGGACCCGGCCCCCTTATGCGATCGTCGGCGCGGTTTCGTTTTTGCTCGGCGCCGGCCTGGTGGTGTACGAGATCTTTTTCCTGCGCAAATTGAGGGGGAACCGATAAATTGAGGGGGAACCGATGAACTCACTCGTCGTCCTGCTGGCCTGTGCCGCCTGTTACGGAGCGCCCGATGCCGCGCAAACGCACGGAATGAACATGGGCATCCTGTCGATGCTCGGCGTGACCGGTTTTGTGCTGAGCGGATTTGGCGGAATGATCTTTTACTTCGCGCGACGAGCGCGTCGGTACTCCGATCACGACCTGCCCTGAACCCATTTGATCAACCAACGAGGAAACTTCTCATGCTGCAAAAACTTCTCGGATTACCGCTCGACGCCTCGGCGCAAGGCTACGAGATGGATCGCCTGATGTTCCTGGTGCATCTGCTGATGCTCGCTCTGTTCGTGGGATGGGGCGCGTTCTTTGTTTACGTGCTCGCCAGGTTCCGCAAAGGGAAAAATCAAAAGGCGGATTATACCGGCGCGAAGACCCATGCCTCTGCCTATTTGGAAGCCACGGTGGCCGCCATCGAGATCGCCCTGCTCGTGGGCCTGTCAATTCCGTTCTGGTCCAGGAAAGTCAGCGCGTTCCCGACCGATCCCAATACCGTCCACATCCGCGTCATCGCCCAGCAGTTCGCCTGGAACATTCACTATCCGGGCCCCGACGGAAAGTTCGGCCGCACCGATATCAAACTGGTGGACGAAACCAGCAATCCGATCGGCCTCGATCGTCCCACCGGTGCCGATCACCCCGGTGATCCGAATGCGAAGGACGATATCATGACGTTGAATCAACTCCATATTCCGGTGAACCGGCCCATCGTCCTCGAAATCACGACCAAGGACGTGATCCACAGTTTTTCCCTGCCCGTGATGCGCGTCAAACAGGACGCCATTCCCGGCATGCTCATCCCGATGCACTTCCAAGCGACGAAAACTTCCGACCAGTTGCGCGACGAGATGACGGAAACCGTCAGCCTGCCGCCCAGGAAGAAATACGACGGCTACATTGCGATGCAGGATTACGCGGACAAAGAGGGCAAGGTCATCCTCAAGAAGGGCCGGTCCCTGTCTGACAGCGTGGTGGCAACGCTGGTCTCGAATGGCGTGACCAGCGTTTTCATCGGCCCGCGATACTCCGCCGAAATCGCCTGCGCTCAGCTCTGCGGGCTCGGTCATTACCGCATGCGCGGGTACCTGACGATCGACACCGAACAGGGGTACGACGCCTGGATCAAGGATCAGGAGGACAGCCTCCAGTAGCGGTCAACGACCGCACTTCGCCATGACATCTCGATCCAACCTCTGGCTGCACCGATTCGCCTGGCTGACGGCTGGCGCCACCTTTCTGCTGATCGTGGCCGGGGCCAGCGTGACCAGTCATCGCGCCGGCCTGTCCGTGCCGGATTGGCCGACCACTTACGGCCAGGCCATGTTCCGGTTCCCTTTCTCCAAAATGGTGGGCGGCATTTTCTACGAACATGGCCACCGGCTGATCGCCAGCGTGGTCGGTTTGTTGACGACCCTCCTTTCTCTTTGGAGTTTTTTTGGACAAAAGAACGTGCTTGTTCGCCGACTCGGCCTGGCGGCGCTCGGGGTTGTATTGGCGCAGGGCGTCCTCGGCGGACTGACGGTGAGATACTTTCTTCCGCCGCCGGTGTCGATCGCTCACGCGGCGCTCGCCGAGGCATTCTTCTGTATCCTGATCGCGCTGGCCATGGTGACCTCGCCGCGTTGGAACGACCCGAAATTTGAGAGTCCGAGGGCGCGTTCCTTGCGCTGGCTGGCCCTGGCTGCGACCGTCACGGTCTATTGTCAGATCATTCTAGGCGCCACAATACGGCACGCCGAGCAGGCGGTGCTGGCGCATATTTTGGGCGCGATGGTCGTGCTGCTCACCGCGGGTACCGCCGTCATGGCGATCTTCCCTTCGGTGAAACGCAAGGATTTTGGCTGGATCGCGGCCGGGCTGATCCTGCTGCTGTTTGCCCAAATCTGGGTCGGCGCTTTGACCCTGATCGTTCGGGTGCCAAAGGCCGAGTCGGGACAACTGGACACGCTGCAGGTCTTTCTGCCAACCCTCCATCTGGCCGTCGGCGCGCTGATTCTCGCGATCAGTTTCGCCCTGTCGCTCAAGAGCTTCCGCTTTCTGCGGTCCAGCGCATCGGAGAATACGATTCCGTTCGGCGCCTATATCGAGTTGTCAAAACCGCGCATCGTCTCGATGGTGCTCGTTACCACCACGCTCGGCTATTTTCTTGGCAGCAAGGGAATTCATCCGCTGGGCCCTCTGTTCCTGACGTTGCTGGGCGTGGGCTGCGCCACCGGCGGAGCGGCGGTCCTCAATAATTACATCGAACGCGACATCGACGGGATGATGGAACGGACACGACACCGCGCGTTGCCCGCCGGCCTCATCTCGCCGGAGCAGGCGCTCACGTACGGTGTCAGCCTCGTTTTGGCCGGCGTGCTGGTCCTGGCGCGCGGAGTCAATTTGCTGACCGCTTTCCTTGTCTTGCTGGCGGCGTTCCTGTATGTCATCGTCTATACGCCAATGAAACGGATGACGTGGTTCAACACCAATGTCGGGGCGATCCCCGGCGCGATCCCGCCGCTGTGCGGCTGGGCGGCAGCCACCGGGCATCTCGACGCGGGCGGCTGGATTCTGTTCGCGATTCTGTTTGCCTGGCAGCACCCGCACTTCTACGCCATTGCCTGGATGTTCAAGGAAGATTATCGCAACGCCGGTTTCAAAATGCTTCCCGTGGTTGACCCGAGCGGGGCGAGCACATTTCGGCTGACCCTGGCGTTTTCGGTGCTGCTCATCGGTGTTTCGCTGTTGCCGGTATTGGTGGGAATGACGGGTCTCGTCTATTTCACCGGCGCGCTTCTCATGGGCCTGGTTTTGCTCGCCATCGGGGTCCTGCTCGCCCGGAACCAGGCGTTCGTGGATGCCAAGCGGTTGCTCAAAGCTTCGGTGATCTACCTGCCATTGCTGCTATTATTGATCATCGTCGATGCTGGTTTCTAGGGACGGCTCGCGATGGATGACTCCTTCCTGAAAATCGAATCTCTGACCCACCGCTATGGGGAGCGGACGGCACTGGACGGCGTCAGCTTCTCGGTCCGGCGCGGCGAGATCTTTGGGCTGCTCGGACCCAACGGCGGCGGCAAGACCACCCTGTTTCGCATTCTCAGCACGCTGATGACCCCCACCGAAGGCCGCGTTCTCATGGACGGCGGACCGATCGATCGCCATCGAATCGGCGTCGTTTTCCAGTCGCCGAGTCTCGACAAGAAGTTGACCGTCCGCGAAAACCTGGTTCATCAGGGGCACCTGTACGGCTTGCGTGGTCCGGTTCTCGGGTCCCGCATCGGGGAATTGCTGGCCCGGTTCGGCCTGGCCGATCGCGCGAATGATTTTGTGGAAAAACTCTCCGGCGGACTGCGCCGCCGCGTGGAGCTGGCGAAAGGGCTGTTGCACCAGCCGGAACTGCTGTTGCTCGATGAACCCAGCACGGGTCTGGATCCATTGGCCCGGCGTGAATTGGGCGATTATCTGGAAGAACTACGCAAGAAGGACGGGATGACCGCGTTACTGACGACCCACATCATGGAGGAAGCAGATCGCTGTGATCGCCTGGCCATCATCGACCGGGGCAGGCTCGTGGCGGTCGATACGCCCCATGCGCTGAAGGAACGCGTCGGCGGCGACGTGATCACCGTGGGCTCGATTCATCCGGCCGAGTTGAAAGTGCAAATCGAAAAACGATTCGGGGTCAAGACGAGCATGGTGGAGAACTCCATCCGCATCGAGCGGCCTCGCGGACATGAATTTGTTCCGACATTGGTGGAGGCGTTCCCCGGCGAGATCGATTCCGTCAGCGTCGGCAAACCAACGTTGGAAGACGTGTTCATTCATCTGACCGGACACCGGTTCGAGGGGGCGGCGTGATGAACCGGCATTTGGAGTGCGGTGGCTTGACACCGCCCTACTGCGGCGAGGCTCGACTCGCCGCGACAATCGGCACACCTTGCGCGTCAAGCCGCAGCACTCCAAAAGGGACATGAAACCGGCATCCAATACGTCTTTGTTGCTTCCCGCGTTGACGCTGTGGTGGCGCGAGATGGTGCGGTTTTTCCGTCAGCGGGACCGCGTCGTCGGGGCGCTGGCGACACCGATTGTGTTCTGGTTGCTCCTGGGATTTGGATTGGGAAAATCGTTCAAGACTCCGAACGCACCGGAGGGGCACGGGTACCTGGAATACTTCTACGCGGGGACCTTGGTGATGATCTTGTTGTTCACCGCCATCTTCTCGACCATCTCGGTGATTGAAGATCGGCGCGAAGGATTTTTGCAGGCGGTGCTGGTGGCGCCCGTCGGACGGTTTGCCATCGTCCTCGGAAAGATCCTCGGCGGGACGGCCCTCGCCTTCGTCCAGGGCCTGGTGTTTCTGGCGTTGGCGCCCTTGATGGGGTTGCACTTCAGCCTGGTGTCGTTCACGTGGCTGATGGTCGGGATGTTTCTGGTTTCGTTCGCGCTGACGGGCCTCGGGTTTGTCATTGCCTGGCAGATGAGTTCGACCCAGGGGTTCCATGCGATTATGAATCTGTTCCTGATTCCGCTCTGGCTGCTGTCGGGCGCGGTGTTTCCCACCACGGGCGCTCCCGTGTGGCTGGGCTGGGTGATGAAGATCAACCCGCTGACCTACGGAGTGACGGCATTGCGGGAAGGATTGTACTGGGAACTGCCGCATCCGGATGCCGCGGGGGCCATGGCCGTGACCGTTCTGTTTGCCGTCGGGATGTTCGTGTTGTCGCTGGTGGCGGCGCAGCGTGTCACCGCAGGAGATTTGCAGTGAACCGAAAACCGTTTCTTATCAAAGGCATCTTGCTGGCGTTGCTGATCCTGCCCGTCGTCGGGGTGGTGGTCACCCTTTTCGCCCGGGACCGTTTTGCCACGATGCGCGCCGCGCCGTTGCCGATGATGGGTCAGGTGTCGCGATTTTCCCTGATCGAGGCCAGCGGAAAACCGGTCCAGGAATCGGATCTGAAAGGTCAGGTATGGCTGGCGGCGTTCATATTCACCCGGTGCGCGGGCCAGTGTCCGTTGATGACGCACAGCATGGCGCTACTGCAGAAACAATTGCCCGTTCGCGAGGATTTGAAGTTGGTAAGCATTTCCGTCGATCCCGAGCACGACACGCCGGAGGTGCTGGCCCGGTACGCGGCCAGTTACGAGGCGGACCGGTCCCACTGGCTTTTCCTGACCGGGGGCAAGGACGCGATCCGTCAATTGGCTCGCACGGCTTTTCATCTTCCGGTCGAGGACAACGCTCCGTCGGAAGGCGAACCGATCTTGCACAGCACCAAGCTGGTCCTGGTGGATCGAGACGGATTGATCCGCGGATACTACGACACGACCGACGCCCCATCGCTGAAACAACTCGTTCGCGACGTCAGGCGCCTCCTGGCCGATCGATCATGATCCAAATCGCGGACCTGCCCGCCGTCAACGCTGCGCTGAACGCGACCAGCGCGGTATTTCTGGTGACCGGATATGTCCTGATCCGCCGGAAACGCGTGGTCGCTCATGTCGTCTGTATGATCGTCGCCCTGATCGTGTCGACCGTGTTTCTGGTTTCGTATCTGACCTATCACGCGCATGCCGGTCACAAACCCTTTTTGGGCGGCGGCTGGGCGCGTCCGGTGTATTTCAGCATTTTGATCACGCACACCGTGCTGGCAGCGGTCACCGCGCTCGGGTTGGCGCCGGTGACGGTGTTTCGGGCCGCCCGGCGGCGTTTCGATCAACACAAGGCGATTGCCAGATGGACGCTGCCGATCTGGCTTTACGTGTCCGTCACCGGCGTGATTATCTACTTCATGCTCTATAAGTAATTATTTTAAGCACAATTTTCAAATCTCACTTAAGTGGGTCGCGGTGCTCCCCGCCAACCAGTATCGAATTTGCACGACGGGACAAGAAGGGAGATCTGCTTGACACGTACGGCCTGCCGCGTACGCCTCAGGACACAACCGTGAGCATCTATTCTGGACACATACGCACTTCGTGAGTGCCGCGATGCGAATCGCCGCTAGTCCGTCGCTACGGGCCGACAAGTAAAAGCTGTGTAAAAGAAGGCAGGCTGTTCTATCATCCGCGCCGATGCAGGAGCAGATTGGCGGATCAACCCTCGAATTGGAGCGGGGTGACATCACGGCGCTGCGGGTGGATGCCATCGTCAACGCGGCGAATGTCCATCTCCAACACGGCGGCGGCGTGGCCTGGGCCATTGCGCGCAAGGGCGGCCCGGTGATTCAGCAGGAATCCGATGCCATCCTTGCCAAGCGAGGGCCGTTGGAAACCGGCGACGCGGTCATTACCAGCGGCGGCAAACTGTTCGCAAAGTGTGTGATTCACACGGCCGGCCCGATCTGGGGCGACCAAAGTCCTGCGGAATCGGATCGGCTGCTGCGGAAGGCGATTCGGAGTTCACTGGCCCTTGCGGACGAGAAGAGGTTGAAATCCATTGCGTTTCCCGCGATCAGCACCGGCATCTATCGGTTTCCCATCGAGCGCGCAGCGAGACTGATGTTGGTGGAGGCGTCCGATTACCTGCGTGGCAAGACCGGCTTGGAACGGGTGATTTTCTGTCTGTATGACGAGGCGACCTGCTGCGTGTTCGAGGTTGCGTTTCGCAGCCTTTAACGGATGCGCGCCAGGCAGAAATCCAGAAGGCGCGGCGCGAATCGTTTCGTCCACACACCGAGCTTGGCTGGCAGCGTCAAGACGACTTCCCGCTCGCGATGGGCGCATGCCCGGAGGATGGCGCGCGCGACGTTGCGCGGAGGGGCTCCTTTGCCAAAGCGGGCGCTCGCCAGGCCGTCGTAGCGGATTTGGTTCTCAAAAAACGGCGTGTCGATGTGGCCGGGCATGATCAGGATCACATCAATGCCGGTCGCACGGAGTTCCATTCGAAGCGAATCACTGAGCCCGCGCAGGGCGAACTTGGCGGCGCTGTACATCCCATTCTGCGGCATCGCGAGAATGCTGAGCACGCTGCCGATGTTGACGATCTGGCCCCGAACGCCCTGCGAGTTGGGGGTCTGGTTTGTCATGTGCGGGAGGGCCGCCTGGATGCAGCGCAGGGGCCCGAAGAAATTCACTTCCATCAGCCGATGGGCATCTTCCGGGCGCGTGTCGGCAATCGGAGCATGGGAGCCGATCCCTGCGTTGTTGACGAGAATGTCGATCCGCCCGAAACGGGAGATGGTGGCGTCGATCAGGCGGGAGACCTCCTCGTCCCGCGTCACGTCGGTGCGCAGGATCAGCATTCGCTCCCGCCAGGCGGGATGCTCGCTCACGATTTGTTCCAAAGCGTCCTGGCGGCGGGCGGCGAGCACGACATTGGCGCCGGCTTCTGCGAACGCCAGGGCCGTTTCGCGTCCAATCCCGCTGGAGGCGCCGGTGACAATGACGGTTCTGCCCTGAAACGCGTTTTTCATTTTCTTCTGAAGCGCAGATGATATAAGCGTGTCTCAGAGTTGGCAATGGCAGTCATGGACAATCCCGGCAACAGACGGCAAACGATTCTTGCGATCGACGATGAAACGGAGATCCTGGAGGTCATCCTCAAGATTCTCGGCGAGCAGGGGTACAAGGTGCATACCGCGGCCGGCGCCAGGGAGGGGATCGAGTATTACGAACGCAACTGGCAGGGGATTGATTTGGTGTTGCTCGATTACCTGATGCCGGATATGACCGGCGATCTGGTGTTGGAGTGCCTGCAGAAAGTGAATCCCGACGTGCGAGTCATCCTGCTGACCGCCTGCGACGACAACGTGGCCCGACGGATGTTTGAAACGGGATTGCGCGGGTACATTCAGAAACCGTTTTACCTGGACGATCTCGTTCAACGCGTGCGCGAGGAGATCGACCCGGGCTGACAACCCGGCAGCGGGCTGAAATCCATTGGAAAGACGGGGAGAGAAGGACTACCTTTGGCCATGAGCGATACCGGGCGGTTGAATCGGGAAAAGCTGGTCGAAATCCATCGGGCGCGGAGCGAATGGGAGGGACGTTTGCTCGTGGATTATCTCGCCGGCAACGGCGTGGAAGCCGATCTGCGATTGCCGGCCGGGGACCCGTTGCTGGAAGCGCTGGAGATGGCGAGCGGCGCCGACAAGGCTTGCGGAGTCTTCGTGTTGGAGCATGACGCCGACCGGGGCAGTGCGCTGGCGCAAGAGTTTCTCGCCCTACCGACCGATGAAAGCGCGCTGGAGCGGGCCGAAACACAGAATCTGCAGCCCGGCGCAGAGCCGTCGCCGCAGGATGATTCTGGCAGCCGGGAAGAAAAGGCTGTCAAAACTTATTAGAAATGTCCCCTTTCTTAACTCGTTAGAAATGTCCCCTTTTTCCGGTAGTGGTTTCTTTTGCCGTTGCCGTTCGCGCGGGCGGGCGGGGGCGATGGGGGGAGAGCGC
>Ga0182027_10000646_pt1 | contig 59498 bp, 47 predicted proteins | sample 712E1DmetaG_FD_121300 | JGI IMG/M metagenome (GOLD analysis project Ga0182027, IMG submission 121300) | Permafrost microbial communities from Stordalen Mire, Sweden - 712E1D metaG (Illumina Assembly) | ecosystem: Environmental > Terrestrial > Soil > Wetlands > Permafrost | place: Sweden...
TAAACATGCCTACATCGCCTAATTATCTTTTAGGCCCTGGCGACGAAATATTGTTAACGATGTGGGGAGAGACACAGCTCTTTACTCAACTTGCAGTGAACAGGGAGGGGACTATAGTTGTTCCTAATGCCGGACCTGTACCTGCGCAAGGGATTACTGTTGACGCGCTCAAGGCGCGCTTACTTCGACGGCTGACTTCTTTTTATTCAGGATTGCGTAATGGTGCATCGGATGCAAATACATGGTTAGATGTTTCGATTGGTAAATTACGAACCATTCAGGTATTTGTTTTGGGTGAAGTGAAAAAACCGGGCGGCTACGCTATTTCTTCAATGTCCACTTCATTCCTTGCTTTGTACGTTGCAGGAGGGCCAAGCATTAACGGATCGCTTCGCTCCATTGAAGTGCTGCGTAATGACAAATCCATTTCGACAATTGATTTCTATGAATATGCACTTCGCGGTGATAAGTCAAAAGATGTCCGATTGCAGGATGGCGATATTGTTTTTGTTAAAACGGTTGGCAAAAGGATCGCTTTAGTAGGAAATGTAATGCACCCAGCAATATATGAATTAAAAGAGGATGAGACACTAAAAGACGTGCTTGCCATGGCGGGCGGATTGCAGGTGAATGCATATTTTGACCGTGCGCATGTTGAACGAATCATACCATTCACTGAACGCAAGCTCTACACCAAGAATATACTCGATATTGACTTAAAATTTTCTACTTCTGAAGATTTGATGAAGAGCGATTTCAAACTTGAAAGTGGGGATATCATTTCCATTCTCAGGATCAATGAATTTTTGCAGAACAGAGTAACGATTTCTGGAAATGTCAAGAAGCCGGGAGTATTTGCATTAAAAACCGGCATGAAAGTAAAAGACCTTGTGCAGGAAGCAGATAGTTTGTTGAGCGATACGTTTGGTGAAAGGGCAAATCTTGTAAGAGTTCTTCCAAGTTCACGGAGGCAAATCATTCCGTTTAATATTACTCTTGCCATGCAGGGAGACTCAGCGAACAATTTGGACCTTGAGCCGGAAGATGAAGTTACAGTGTTTAAGCTTGGGTATTTCTTCCCGGAGCAAACCGTATCCATTGCAGGTGCAGTTCGTATGCCAGGAAATTATGTTCGGGCTGAGAATATGACAGTGGCGGATCTTGTTGTAGAAGCGGGCGGATTAACAGAAGCTGCATCAAAGCAAGACTGGGAACTTGCAAAATTAGATACAACAAAAATTGGGAACTTAAGCAAAATTAAAAAATTTAATGTTACAGAAAATTATTGGGACGATCAAAAAGGGAAGCCTATAGTTCTTGAAGATTTTGATCACCTCATGGTACCATCAAACCCTAAGTTTAATCGCCAGCGGCTTGTTACTATCAACGGATATGTTATGTATCCCGGATCGTACGCATTGCAGGAAGAAAACGAAAAACTTTCCAGTATCGTTAAACGGGCTGGAGGTTTGCGGCTAGGAGCATACCTGGAGGGGTCGACCGTTATACGCAAATGGAATAATGCCGGTTTGGTCCCAGTTGATTTTGAAAAATCACTCGATGACGATGAATCGCGAGATAATATTTCAATGCTGGACGGCGATGTTGTTAATATCGCTTTCAAGCAGGAGGTGGTTTTAGTACGCGGAGAAGTATTTGTTCCCTCTGCAGTCGTGTATAAAAAAGGCGCAAGTCTCAGCTACTATCTAAAACAGGCGGGCGGAATGCAAGAGGATGCCGATGACGATAGGATCTTTGTAACGCTTCCCAATGGGAAAAAATGGGAAGAAGGATGGTTTATTTTCCCAAATCCGGAGATTTATGGAGGAAGCATAATATTCGTTCCAAAGAAAATTGAGACTAAATCAGAAACACTCGCTATTATGAGAGATTGGTCGACCATTTTCGTTAGTCTTGCAGCAATTACGATTGGCATTATTCAGATAACGAAATAATAAAAGCGGTAAAGAGGAAACAGGAAACAGTGACACTTCGACAAGCTCAGTGCAAGCGAGTAAACAGGAAACAGTGAATAGTAAATAGTAAATAGGAAACGGTGAATAGGAAATAACTGTGCTTAATGAACGGCCTCATAAGAAATTAGAAGTATGGAAGAAAAGTATTGCACTGGTTACGATGATATATGAAGAAACGAAAGCTTTTCCTCGGGACGAAGAATATGGTTTAAAATCGCAACTGAGGCGAGCAGCTGTGTCGGTTCCTTCAAATATCGCAGAAGGGCTTACACGAAAGACAAAAAATGATAAGTTGCATTTTCTCAATATTGCACAAGGTTCACTGAGTGAAATTGATACACAATTAGAGATCTGCTTGAATATGAATTATCTTGATGAAGAACATTATGAAAGGATTGAAGTTCTGTTGATTGAGATTCAGAAACTGCTCAGTGGTTTGAGCAGGACTATTCGAGATTAATCCTCTTTTTAACTAATAACTATTTACTGTTCACAATTTGCTATTTGCATATGAAACCAACTCAAAATACAGACGAATCCTCCCATCAACCAGGTGTTAGTGAATCCCGCATCGATTGGATGAATATCCTTTCGATTCTCTGGAACTCGCGGAAGTTTATCGGAATTGTTACCGGTGTTGTAACAGCATTAGCAATAATTTACAGTTTGATATTGCCTGAATCTTTCAAATCTACGGCAGTTATTTTACCGGACGCCGATAAATCAAAACTCGGTTCACTTGGAGGGATATCCGATCTAGCTGCAATAGCAGGAATAAGTGTAGGCGGTGAAGGATCGATTGTAAAATTGTACCCTACAATTCTTAAGAGCGAATCTGTCCTAAGAGGTGTCATATATGCCAAGTATCAAACAAAAGAATTCTCTGATTCAGTTAATCTTATACAATATTGGAGGATTAAGGATAAAAATCCGGAGCGTGATTATGAAGTTGCCTTGCAGAATCTTCGTGCTGGATTAGATGTCGCTATGGATCTTAAAACGGCGGTGTTGACGATGTCAATTGAAACAAGCGAGCCACAGTTATCGGCAGATATTTTAAATACAGTCATCGGAACTCTAGAAAGATTTATACGAACAAAAAGGAATACCAATGCTTCGGAACAGAGGAAATGGATTGAAGCTCGATTGATTGAGGTGAAGGAAGATCTTTCTAAAGCAGAGAATGTACTAAAGAACTTCCGTGAAAAGAATAGATCGATCAGCGGTTCCCCGCAATTGCTTTTGGATCAGGAACGGTTTATGCGCGAAGTGCAGATAAATGCTACAATGTACACAGAGCTGAAAAAACAGTATGAACTTGTGAAAATCGAAGAGATACGAACAACCCCTATCATCAATGTCATGGATTATGCCCGTGCAGCTGCAAGTAAGGAAAGGCCAAAACGAAGAAATATTGTTCTTGTGTGGTTGATGTTGGCATTTGTGGGATCTGGAAGCTATCGTGTTGTCGAGAAAATGTATGGAAAGAATATTCAGAATTGGTATGGAAAGTTTAGAAGACTTTAGTGCTTAGTTCGTAGTTCTTGCATGATTTATTTTAATGAATGATTTGTCATTGGTTTACTTTCGGACTAATAGAATGATGAATGCTTCGGGACAACAAAAGCGGATCTTGGGGATATTAGAAGAAGAGAAGGTTTATTGGGAGAAATCAAAGAACACCTTACATAACTTAATTTCGTCCATGAACGTTCTAGAGAACTTCCCAGATTTTAAATGATTTGTTGTTTGCGTTATTGTGATCTCTACGAAAGAGCAAAACCAAAATATGGTGCTTGATATTTTCAATATTATTAAATCTCCAAGAATTAGAAGCTCCTTTATATATTTAACGGGATCAATTATCGGTACAGGCGTAGCATTTATTCTTGTACCTATTCTAACTCGTTATCTTACTCCCTATGATTATGGTGTTGTTTCTAATTTTTTGGCATTGTTTACGTTATCCAGTTATTTCATTTGTTTGAGTAATAGCGGATATGTTTTCCGTAATTATTTTTTCCTTAATAAATCAGATCTCTCACGATCCATCTCCAATGTTTTTTTTATTAACTCGTTAATTGCAGTAATTGTTTTAATTTCTTTAATAATCCTAAATAAAATAATTCTATTAAATCTTCAAATACCGATCGAATGGCTTTTATTCATACCTCTTATTTCCTTATCTCAAATTCTTATCGATATAACTTTAGGATTGTATCAGGCTCAAAATTTGGCTAAGAAATATACTATCTTACAGCTGGCACAAACGGTTTTGAATCTTGCTCTTTCAATTGGACTTGTAGTTTTTCTTTTGTGGAATTGGCAAGGAAGAATTTTAGCCCAGATAATAACAGTAGTGTTCCTTGCATGTATTAGTGTGGTAATTCTCAAAACAAAATATTCTATATCTTTTTCTGCAAAATCATTAAACAAACCAGACATAAAGGATTTCTTAAAATTTGGAGTTCCCTTAATTCCGCATTCCATTGGCGGTTTTGTACTTTCTTTATCAGATCGTTTTTTTTTGTCATCTATGGTGAGCGTATCTGCTGCTGGAATTTATAGCGTTGGTGCTACATTCGGCGGATTGATGATGATCTTGCACGGAGCCTTTTATAAAGTTTATTTACCCTATGCATTCGATAAATTGAGCTCTACGAACGATTCTGTTTTAATAAAAAAGAAACTTGTTAAGATAACATATATTTATATAACGATATTTATTTTTTTATCGTTCTTTCTCTATTCTATTGCTAAAATAATTTTCCCTTGGTTTGTAGGCCCCAAATTCGAAAATGCCTACATTTACGTATTTTGGATATCTCTTGGTTACGCTATGTTGGCTGCTTATCAAATGTTTGCTATTTACATTGTCTATACGAAAAAAACAAAGATCGCAGCTTTTAGAACAGACTTTCTTGCTGCTATAGTGAAGTTACCATTAACATATTTCATGATTATTTGGTTTGGTCCCATCGGTGCAGCACAAGCTACTTTCATCGCATATTTCATTACCGCTATTTCTGCATGGTATATTAATAACAAAGTATTCCCAATGCCCTGGTTCGATCTCTATCATGCACAAGCAAAAAGTAACTAAAATATTTCGAGATCTTTATGAAAATAATATCAATTGGTAGCTGGATAACATTAAATCATTTTTCAATAGCAGAGATTATGGCAGAGTCCGGATTTGACTGGCTCTGCATAGACATGGAACATTCAGTTACAGATTATTATGAAGCTGAACTTCTCATTGCTGCAATAAAATCGAAAGGATTAACCCCTTTTGTTAGGGTCGGTGAAAATAATCCTAGAATTATTAAACGAGTCTTGGATGCGGGCGCTGAAGGATTAATTATCCCGCTCGTAAATTCCAGTCAAGACGCAAAGAAATCAGTTGATTCTGCGTATTACCCTCCTTTTGGTAAGAGGGGTGTCGGTTTAGCGCGTGCTCAGAAATATGGTTTTGGATTTGATGAATACCGCGATATTGCTTCAAAAAAAATAAAAATCATTGCTCAAATTGAACATATTGAAGCCATACATAATCTTGATGAAATCATTTCTACCGATGGGATTGATGGCACCTTGATTGGGCCTTATGATTTATCGGGTTCATTGGGAAAACCGGGAAGGTATGACGAACTGGATGTGAAAGAGGCAATCAATACATATGAAAGGATTGCGAAGAAGTATGACAAATTAATCGGTTTCCATGTTGTTGTACCAGACTACAATCTGGTTTTGGAAAAAATAAATTCAGGCTACAACTTTATTGCATTTGGATTAGATACACTTTTCCTGGGAACGTTCTGCAAACAGCAGGTTAATAAAATTAGGGAGCAATTGTCGTGAATATTATTGGAATAATCCCGGCACGGCTGGCATCATCAAGATTTCCGAATAAGCCTTTAGCAAAAATCTTAGGCATTCCGATGATAGGGCATGTTTATCTGCGCAGCAAAATGTGCAAGGAATTGATGGATGTTTACGTTGCAACTTGCGATAACGAAATAAAGGCGTATATCGAATCTATCGGCGGCAAAGCAATAATGACCTCTGATAAACATGAAAGAGCTTCCGATAGAACGGCAGAAGCCTTGTTGAAAATTGAAAAAGAGATAAACAAAAAAATTGATATTGTCGTTATGATTCAGGGCGATGAACCGATGGTTACCCCTGAAATGATTTCTGCTGCGATTGCACCATTGATTGATGATGATAGCATCAAAGTTTCTAATCTAATGGCGGATATTAAAACTAAAGAAGATCATGAGGATCCCAATGAGGTGAAAGTAGTCGTTGATAAAAATAATTATGCGCTCTACTTTTCACGCGAACCCATCCCGTCAAGAAAAAAAGGCATTGAAAATGCGCATATGTTAAAACAGGTTTGCATCATTCCATTCAGAAGAGACTTCCTGCTGGAATACAACAAGATGGAACAAACTCCTCTCGAGATTATAGAGTCTGTTGATATGAACAGAATTTTGGAAAACGGTATAAAAGTTAAAATGATTCATGTTGAATTCAATACTTATTCGGTGGATACTCCTGAAGATTTGATATTTGCCGAAGAAGCTATGAAATCCGATCTATTAATAAATGAATATATATGAATAAATTATTTAAAAAAATAAATGGCCGATTAAAATACTATAAAGAAATATGGGGATTATATACCTACAAAGGCATTGAATGTAATATAGAACATAGAGGAACTCATTTTAAAATAATCGCTAATTCAAGAATTGAACTGTACAATAGGGCAAGAGATTATGAATCAGAAAAAGTTACAATAGAATGGATTGATAATTATATCAAAAACACGGACACTGTTTTTGATATAGGGGCCAATATTGGTATATACAGCTTGCTAATCGCTAAAAAGTACCCCGATTCAAATGTTATAGCATTTGAACCAGAAGCAGGAAATTATTACAAGCTTAACAAAAACATTCTGTTGAATAACTTGAAAAATCTTGTTCCATTTCCCATCGGTATAAGCGATAAGACTGGAATTAGTAAGTTTTATGTATCCTCTACAGAACTTGGTTCTTCATGCCATTCATTAGACCGGCCTTACAGCGACGGTATTGATTTTATCCCCAGAAATGAACAGGGAATTGCGTTGTATTCTATTCCGGATTTCATAAGTTCATATGGATTAGAATTCCCAAATCATATCAAGATAGATGTTGATGGATTTGAATTGAATATTATTAAAGGAAGCAGTCAGATATTGAGCGATCCAAAACTAAAAACAATAATGATTGAAATAAATTATTCTTCAAACGGCTCAACTGTTGAAGATTTGATATCCAAAGCTAACTTCAAAGAAGTAATGAGGGAATCATGGGATGGCGGGAATGGTAAGGTTGCAAATGTTCTATTTGTTAAGAATTAATATGCAAAGATAAGAAGATGAATCTCTTAACAACCGATTTATTAGATTCTCTATTCGGAATTTGAAATATGACAGTTAAAAGGTTCTTTAATATTGCATTAATTTCAGATAACAAAGAAAATAATAATTTCCGTTGATATCGAAGAAAACAGACTTGCTGTTGAAATTGCTCTGAAAGAGGTCGCCTTGTGAAAGCACTGCTTAAATAGGAGTACCAATGAAGGAAGATGAAATAAGGAAACGAGAAGTGTTTAATAAATATCTCGACCTCGTTCGCATTGATGCTGAGCAGTTTTTTTCTGATAAGATAAAGTTTATTTCAATTGACTGCCCTGCGTGCGGTTCGGCATCGAATAAAGAAGAAATAGTTAAAAATGGATTTACGTATGTACAATGTACTGATTGTGCAACGTTATTTGTCAGCCCACGTCCACCATTTAGTGAGTTGATGAAGTTTTATGCTGATTCCCCTTCGACTAATTTCTGGGTCAAGGAATTCTTCTTACCAGTCGCTGAAGTGCGTCGAGAAAAGATTTTTAAACCGCGTGCTACCTATATTGCTGAACGCTTTCCAACTTTGTGCAAAAAGAAAGTTGGTGATATTGGATCAGGATTTGGAATCTTTTTGGAAGAAATGAAAATACTATGGCCCTCGGCGGATCTGATAGCAATTGAACCTTCGCAAGAGATGGCGCAATTATGCCGAAACAAAGGATTCAAAGTGTTGGAAAGCCCTCTCGAATCAATAGACTCAGGCAGTAACCAATTTGATCTTTTAACTGCATTTGAGTTGTTCGAGCATCTATATGAACCTAAATCTTTCTTAGAAAAAGTATATCAGTTGTTGTCTCCAGGAGGATACTTTTATCTAACAACATTAAATGGTTTAGGATTCGATATTCAAATTCTTTGGGATAAATCTAAAAGTGTTTCACCACCGCATCATTTAAATTTTTTAAATCCTTGGTCTCTTTCTCATTTGATGGAATCAGTTGGTTTTAAAATAATCGAAACTACGACACCTGGGCAATTAGATTGGGATATTGTAGAAGGGCAGTTTAACAATGAAAATATTGACCCCGGAAGATTTTGGAGAACTCTTTCCAAATATGGAACCAGTATAAATAAGCTAAAACTTCAAGAATGGATCCGTGAGAGTAATTTTAGTTCTCACGTTTGCATTATAGTACAAAAATAATGGCAATGGTAGTTCTTCATGTAGATACTAGTTATAGGGTTGCAGTATCATATTGATCTACAAGTTTGACTGAAATAGGTGGTCAAGTTGCGATGGAATTGCTGACATTTTAAATGTTTCGTTATTTTAATAGTGCACCGTTTATTTAATTCTCTATACGGAAATTGAAGTATGGAAAAAAAAGACTATTCTAATATTGCCATCATATTTGGTAAAGAAGAAAATACTAATTTCAATCGTTATTCTTTTCCTATTCTTGGACGCCCGGTATGCATTTATCCAATGTTAGCGGCTTTACACACAGAGAAAATAAACGCTATTTATCTTTCATCAGATTCACAGAGCTTACTTAATATTGGAAGAAATATTGAAGGTGTACGATTATTAGAACGTGAAGTATCACAGCCAACATTAACAGAAGAAGTTCAAATAGCGGTCAATTTAGTAATAGAAGATTTTGGTGTTCGCCCAGCGACGATCACGATTTTATTGGCAAATTCACCCTGTGTCAATTCGGAATATATAAACGATGCAATAACATTTTTAGAAAATAACGTAAAATATGATTCTGTGGTTACTGCTATGAAAAGAGTTGAATTCAACTCTCAGAGGTTATTTTCTCTCAATAAAAGTAATCAACTTATCCGGAAAAATATTAAAGGCGATACATTAGAAGACGCCTATTTTCTTGATAAAAGAATTATGGTGATTAAGACAGACGCCATATTAAATTATTCATCAAAAAGCAATTACTTTGAAGGGCTGCTTGGGGAAAATATCCATCCTATGATTCAGCAAGAAGGAATATGGGACATTGATTATGTATGGCAAGTCCCAATTGTTGAAAGGTGGCTAAGACAAAATGGTTTCAGCGAAACAGAATCCCCGTATCATAGATTAGAACACTCTGGAATTGAACCCGATAACAAAATAGATGAAAATCATAATAATTTCTCTAATAAAGATCGAATATTTCATAATATTCTCATAACTACTTTGCCGTTTGCTGAAAAGGATTCAACTCCGATTAGATTATTAGATAGATTACAGGACGTAAAATATATTATCAATCCTGTTGGAAGAAAACTCAAAGAGAGTGAGCTGATTGACCTGGTTAAAGATTTTGAATGTATTATCGCTGGAACCGAACCAATTACCAGGAAAGTTATGGAGAGCGGATTAAAATTGAAAATGATTTCAAGAGTAGGGATCGGCCTTGACAATGTTGATCTTAAAGCCGCCAAAGAATTGGGTATTAGTGTTACCTATACTCCTGATGCGCCCTCTCCAGCGGTTGCCGAATTGACCATAGCTCATATGATCAATCTATTAAGGCGTATTCCATTTGTTGATAGAAAGATACGCTCGAGCATTTGGCAAAGAATCCACGGTGAACGTCTCGCAAACATGAAAATTGGTATTATTGGCACTGGGCGTATAGGCAGCCGTGTATTGCAACACCTTCAGGGATTTAATCCGAGAAAAATATTTGTAAATGATATCAAACCCAACTATAGCATGTATGAGATGTATCATGCAGAGCATGTCGATAAAGAAACTATTTTTAAGGAAGCAGATATTATAAGTTTGCATATTCCTCTCAACAGAAAGACAAGAAATCTTATTACCCTGAAGGAAATCGGCTTGATGAAGAAAGGAGTATATTTGATCAACACGTCACGGGGGGGAATTATCAACGAGTCTGATTTATTTGATGCACTTTCTTCGAAGAGAATTGCCGGTGCCGCAATGGATGTTTTTGAAACAGAACCATATAATGGAAATCTAATTGAGCTTGACAACTGTTACATCAGCTGCCATATGGGATCGCTGACTAGCGACTGTCGCGCTGCAATGGAAATAGCTGCGACAGAAGAAGTGTGTAGATATATAAGAGGAGAATCATTGAAACAACTTGTTCCTGAAGAAGAATATGAAATGGCTGTATAATGCCAAATTCCTTTTTGAAGAAAATATTAATTCGTACATAATCGTCAATAATTTGAGTTCATAATGATAGTACGTGAAGGAAATACGGGTATACTTTATATCTCCGGAAACGGAAAAGATGAAGAAAGATATATTCCCGATTGCGATTTGGAAAAGACAAGACTTCTTTTATTGGAATTTCAAGAACTGAAAGACAACCGTGGAAATCAGTTAAAAGATAATTATAAGTTTGGTGATTATGATTGGTATCCTTCTATGGTATCTTTTCTCTATTGGCATATATTTTTCCCCTATGTAAAATATATGCCCATACTTAAAAATGTCTTTGATAAGAAAATAACTGTGGATTTTCAAAATAAAGCCGATTTCTACTCAATAAACAATATTGTCAATGGTGATTCAAAAAGGATTAGAATAAAAGATTTGATTTTCTATTCTTTACTTAGAATAAATAACAGATTGGTATTAAGATGGTTCCCTTATGGACTTATGTTTTTCCGTTTTTCTTTTGATGATTTTCGATCGACAGAAATTCGTAAGGAGCTCGACAACCTTGATATAAAATATATTCAGATTGTGCCACTAGGAAGGATTAAAGACGTATTAAAATATTTGTTAATGAAAAAGCCCTATTACTATTATGGCGGTATGTCATTTAAAAAATATTTTGCCATTACATATGATTTGAACGGATTTGAAAGCAACAAGAAAATACTTTTTCAGAAAGCAATCTCGATCCTTGAGAAAACAATATCTGCTTATATCAGAGAATATAAAGTTCACTCAAAGAATATATCTCAATCAAAAGTGAAAGTCCTTTATGGCTTTGATGATTGTAACGGATACATATTTCCACTTCTCTACGCCCTTAAGAAAAATGGAATATATACGATAGGGCATCAACACGGCGCGTATGCTAAAAGGCATGCCGGTTATATAATGGAAGGGATTAGCAGAGAAAACTATAAATGGTTCGATAAAGTTATCGTTTGGGGCAAGTATTGGAAAGAACTATTACTGGATCATTCTAAAGTCTATACACCAGATTTATTCGAAATCGGGAGTAATAAGTTTAAATTCGATTATTCTTTTATCGACAATAAAAGAGAAAGCACAAAAAACATTCTTATTCCGTATGAGTTCGTCGGAAATACGTATAAAATAGGGAAGTATATTGAAAAATTCATAAAGCTTGGTTTTACGATTTATTTTAAACCCAGACCCGATGAAATAATTGAGGATCAACTGGCCGCTTATTGCCTTTCAAAAGAAGCGCAGAATAAAATTATTATTGCTAATAAACTGGATCGCGATTTAATTACTAAGATAGATATTGTTGCCGGAGCAATGACCACATTAATTTATGAAATGCTGCCGTACAATAAAATAATTTGGATTTTAGATACCGAGTATAAACATCTTCATGATCTGGTCGATAATGGACTCGCCCATATAATTAAATTAAATGACCTGGAGAATTTAGATGAAAAGTACTTTAAGAAAACGACAATTGATGTAGAAGAGTTTTTCAATTCGGAGCAGCTAAACGAAACGATTAAAAAACATATCATCCCAAGACTAAGGAATGGAGCTTTAAAGAGTGACAAATAATTCATCCAATCATTCGATAAGTATGAAACAAAAGCTGCATCTCGGCTGCGGTACTGTTATAAAAAAAGAATGGATTAATCATGATTGTATTCCGTTGCCGGGAGTTGATATTGTGCATGATTTAAGAATATTCCCATGGCCTTTTGAGGATAAACAGTTCGATGAGATATTAATGAAAGATGTCTTAGAGCATCTGCCTGATACGATTAGAACATTTGAAGAATTATACCGAATTACAAAACCTGGCGCTAAAATCTATATTTCAGTTCCTTATTGGAATTCTGTAACAGCATATGGGGACCCTACTCATGTAAAATTCTTTAATGAATTTTCTTTCGATTTTTTTGATCCTGACAAAGATGCATGTAAAGAAAGGCCATATTATTCGTCCGCCAGGCTGCATATCCGAAAATTAGGCTTGTGTGTTACTCCTTTTGAATCCGTATTAAAGAGAAAATACACAAAAGATTTTCTGTTTTTCAATCCGATCCTAAAAATAATAATATTATTTTTTGCCAGTTATTTTAATAATATTGTCAGTGGACTAGAGTTGCATTTTGAAAGAGCATCTGAATGAAACATTCATTAGATTTTACCGGTCATAATATTTTTATTATTGGGGATGTTATACTTGATGAATATCTATTAGGGGAAGTTAATCGAATATCACCTGAAGCCCCCGTTCCAATTGTTCGCATTAAGTCAAAAACTAATACGCTTGGTGGAGCCGGTAATGTTGCATTGAACCTCGTAAGCCTTGGATGTAATGTTAGGCTATTCGGAATCAGAGGAAATGATGAAACAGGCAGGATTATTTCTCAAATACTTACAAACAATAAAATCGTTGACAATCTTGTGGTCGATCAATTAAAACCGACGACTAGAAAAACAAGAATTATCGGACACGGTCAGCAGCTCTTGAGATTCGATGAAGAAGAAATAAGTAAAATATCTTCCGCTCATCTAGATCTTCTTTTGGGGACGTTTAGGCAATCTATGGAATCTGCCGATTTGGTTATTTTATCTGACTATAATAAGGGCGTACTTGTCGGTGAATTAGCACAAAAAATTATTCAATTGTGCAAACCTCATAAAATCCCAGTTTTTATTGATCCGAAGAGAACTAATTGGGAACGATATCAAGGAGCTGCTTGCATTACTCCAAATATTTCTGAATTTGAAGAGATTGCGAATGTAAAAATTGATGGAAATGAAAAGTTATTATTAGAATTAGCGATTTCTATTAGGGAGCGGTATTCTTTTGATCGGATTGTTATTACTAGAGGTGCAGACGGGATGTGTTTGGTTGGTCAAGAAAGAGAGCCACTTTTTTTCAAGGCAACTGCAAGAGAAGTCTTTGATGTCTCTGGTGCAGGGGATACCGTCATTGCAACTCTTGCTGCTGCGGTTGCTTCTGGAATTTCATATCCTGAGGCAGTTGAAATAGCCAACATAGCCGCAGGGATCGTGGTTGGGAAAGTAGGGTCACAGCCCATCAATTTGAAAGAGCTTGAAGCCGAATTGCATTCCAAAGATTCCAACATAAGAGGTTCCGGTAATAGCAAGTTTGTTGCTTTGAATGCAGCTGAAATAAAAGTAAAAATGTGGCAGGCCGCTGGTCATAAAATAGTTTTTGTTGCAGGATATTTTGATGTGCTTTATTCTAATATTGTCCATTTTATTCAGGAAGCAAAATCACTTGGAGATAAACTTTTAGTCGTATTAAAAAGCAATTCTTCTTCCAAAAATTCGATTGATAAGAATTCTGGTCATGTTATTACAGATCAAGATCGAATACATGTATTATCTGCACTTAGTTGTGTAGACATGATTATTTTAGCGGATAATGATATGGAGAGTAATCTCATTGGCGTATTAAAACCCGATATCGTTGTTAAAAACAGTGACAATAATTCAGAAATAAATATTGACCAGAAGTTAATAGAAGCCTATGGGGGAGTAATTCATATGGCACGTTTATCAGATTAAAAATATTAAGAGGATATAGAATGAAAGCTGCTGTATTGGAAAAATTAAATTCTCCTTTAGTTGTTGATGATTTAGAGATTCCACATTTAGAATGTGGTCAGGTTTTAGTTGAAGTAAAACGGAGCGGTATATGCGGTGCTCAAATTGGCGAAATAGCGGGTGTAAAAGGCGAGGATAAATACCTTCCGCACCTATTAGGTCACGAAGGTGGAGGTATAGTAGTAGATGTCGGACCAGGGGTTACAAAAGTCAAAAAAAACGATCATGTAGTTATGCATTGGAGAAAAGGTTTGGGTATCGAGGCAAGACCGCCAAAATATAAACGTAATTCCGGTTTCGTCGGTGGGGGTTGGATTACAACTTTTAATGAATTTGCAGTAATTTCAGAAAACAGAATTACGCCCATCCCTGAAGATATTCCATTTGAAATAGCCGCTTTGATGGGATGTGCTGTTACCACTGCATTGGGATTAGTAAATAATGAAGCACAATTGAAAATTGGACAATCGATAGCAATTGCCGGGTGCGGCGGTGTTGGACTGAATGTCATTCAAGGATCAGCTATGGTTTCAGCTTATCCAATCATCGCCATTGATTTGTACGACCATAAGTTAAAATTAGCTCAAGAATTTGGTGCCACTCACGTTATTAATTCAAGTAAAGAAGACATCCGCGAATCCGTTAAAGGAATTGCGGGGAAAACCGGCGTCGATGTTTTTATTGACTGCACAGGCAACGTTGAAATTATAGCGCAATGTTACGAATTAACAGCTCCAAAGGGACGCACAATTATGGTTGGTCAGCCAAAATTTGAAAACAGCTTGGTCCTTGGTTCAATGGTTCGTAACTTCACTGGAAAAATTCTTACTGATAGCCAGGGCGGACAAACCGATCCAACTATCGATATACCAAGATACTTGAATATTTACAGATCTGGGAAGTTAAAATTAGACCGATTAATTACACATCGTTTTTCACTTGACGATATAAATATTGCCATAGAGAAAATTAAAAATGGTGAAACAGGTCGATGCATTATTGAATTTTGATTTTATAAAAAGAATCTTTCAAATAAGTATTACAACAAAAATATTAATCGAAGGAGGATATATTGTATACCGAAGAATTAAAAGAGATTAAATTAGACGAAAGATCTAAACATGTGAGGCGTGAAACGATTAGACTATCAAAAGCTAATGGTGGATATCATTACGGCGGATGTTTCTCCGTTACTGAAATTCTAATATGCCTCTTTGATAAGATACTGGGTGAGAAAGACAAATTTATTCTTAGTAAAGGACATGCGTGCTGGCCTTATTATGTTTTATTAAGAGAAAAAGGGTTAAACCCCAAATTGGAAGGGCATCCTCATCGCGATGAAAAAAATGGCGTGATTTGTACAACCGGAAGCGAAGGGCACGGTTTCCCCACCGGTTTAGGTATTGCTCTAGCAAAAAAACAAAAGAAGGACGATGGGAGAATTTTTGTCGTTGTCGGTGATGGGGAATGCCAAGAAGGGACTACTTGGGAATCAATGCTTACAGCTGCTCACCGTAAATTGGATAATATCGTAGTGATTATAGACTTCAACAAAATTCAAGGATCAGGATTTGTTGAAGATATCTTGCCAATTCGGTTCATCGGAAAAATTGCTGAGACCATTGGCTGGTCAGTTTCCGAAATTAATGGTCATTCTATTCCCATGCTTTCCGAAGCTCTAAATGTAAAAGTACAAGATAAACCAAGATTGATTATAGCGCACACGTTAAAAGGGAAAGGTGTAAGCTATATGGAAGGACAACCCGAATGGCATTCAAAATGGCCTAATCCAGAACAGGAACAAATAGCATTGAAGGAACTAGCATGAGAAGACAATTCGGTCAAACATTGGTTCAATTAGCTGAAAAGGACGAAAGAATTACATTGCTTTTTGGCGATGTTGAACAAGAGATGAAAGAATTTATGAAAAAATTTCCAGGTCGATACTATAACGTTGGACTTTGCGAACAAACAATGATAAGTATGGCAGCAGGAATGGCAATTGAAGGTTTACGTCCAATAGTATATTCAATTACACCCTTTCTCATTGAACGTCCTTTTGAACAGATCAAAATTGATATTGATGAGCAAAATCTACCGGTCATAATGATCGGTTTTTCAGATTATCCTACACACGGGCCAACACATAGACCATTAAATGCAGAAGGACTTGTTGGCTTGTTTAAAAATATAAACGGTTTTTTCCCTCGTAATGCAGATGAAACTAAGAAAGCGATGTTAGATGCTTACCTATTAGGAGATCCTGCAATTATTTGTTTGAAAAAAGATGGTTTCCCAATCTTTTAGTAAACGAAATCAAGTCCTGATTTATAATCCTTGATGGAGTCATAGTACATGAAGACCAATAAAACGGTTCTGATTACGGGATCAAGCAAAGGATTGGGCGAAGCGCTCTCTCTAATTTTTGCGAAAAATAGTCATGATATTATTATACACGGTAGAGATGCTATAAAGCTAGCAGAGATAAAAAAACGGCTAATAGTTGAAGGTGTCATATGCGATATTATCGTGGGTGATCTTCTGAACGACGATACTCTCTCTGAATTAGCGAAGTTATCGGACAGCAGGGACATAGATATTTTTATTAATAACGCCGCTATATATTTGCAAAAACCCTTTATTGAGATTTCCGAAGACGAAATAAAAAATATTTTATATACAAATCTTATAGCACCAATTCTGTTAACAAAAAAAATATTTCCCATCTTTAAACGAAAAAAAAGCGGACTGATTCTTAACATTAACTCGTTTGCCGGAAAAAATTCCGGTGATGGTGAGTCCATTTATTGTGCAAGCAAACACGGATTAAAAGGATTTATGGGTTCGTTGCAGTTTGATGCAAACCGGAACGGAGTGAGAATTGTGGATGTGTATTTAGGTGCCATGAACACGCAGATGGTTAAAGGAAGAAAAGACGTGGAAAAGTGTATTACACCCTCAGAAGCAGCTGATCTAATCTATAAGTTATGCACAGAGTATAAGAGTTTGAGAATTAGTGAAGTAGATCTTTTAAGACGTTTGTATTAAAATATCCGATCAGTTTTTGTCAATGTTTGCCAATTAATAACGTTTATTCTTTAACATCACTGTCTATTTTTGAATCTTAATGAAAGTTAATCTACATTTATTACGCCCATTTGGAAGGATTTTGAAATCCATTGATCCAAAAATATACCTGAAGGTTCGATGGAGACTACGTGCTATTATGGGTAATCCTATGAGTCAGCTTTTCTTGCTTCCGTTGTTAGTACGAAAGAATGATACGGCCATTGATATAGGAGCTAATATAGGCGAGATCAGTATTCTGCTGGCAAAGTTAGTCGGGGAGAATGGAAGTGTTCATTCATTTGAGCCTATAATGGAGAATTACGAACAAATGAACGTCAATATTAATGATACAAATTGTGCATCAGTTATACATACTTATAAAGTCGGACTAAGCGAATCGGAAAGCAGGGCAACTTTCACAGTTCCAAAAGAAAGATTAACTGAAGCTACTTTGAAACCTCATAGCGCTCAAGAATGGGTAGATTATGAAAAAAGAAATGACAATTATTATACAGAAGAGTGTACCATAACCACCTTGGATAATTTCGTTAAAGAGAAGGGGATAAAAAATATTTCTTTCATCAAATGCGATGTTGAAGGCAACGAGTTTCCAGTGTTAAAAGGGGCGGAAGGCATACTCAGGACTAAAAACCCGCCCATTATTCTTCTCGAAGCATATGAAAAGTGGACAAAAGATTTCGGGTATCATCCGAGTGAAATGTTTCAATATTTGAATAAAATCGCCGGGTATAATATCTACTGGATCTCTCCTACCGGATTAAAATACATTTCTCCTGGGAGCAAGGAAATTCCAGGAATATTTTATCAATGGGTAGATTTTATATGTATTGTTCCTCATGTACATGCTTCAAAAATTAATGTTAATAGTTATTTGGATGTTTAGTGCGTGTATCAATTTATATGAAACAATATTTTAAAATATTACCACATTATTTATTTGACCTTATTTTTGCCCGTGTCTTAATGCCGGATATCCGCAAAAGAGAAATTAAAACTATTTTACTATCCGGTTATACAGGTCTTGGGCATTTCATATTGAAATCTGTATTGGTGCAGAAGCTTCAGGAGTTATTTCCCGAAAGTAAAATATCTATTATTGCAGGAAATTCTTATGGGACCGAATTTGTGTTAAATGATTATCCCACATTTATTTTAAAACAAGAAAGAAATTGGCTGAATAAAATATTTTTCTTTTTACAGCTCAGGCAAAAGAAAATTGATTTGATTTTATTGCCCATTGATGCCTCACCGAAATTCTTGATACGAGGTGCTATTCTTGCTGGAATTCCAAGGCGGGTAGGTCATGTTTTTGAGACGGATGATTTTCCAGATTATTATTATACGTCCAAAGTGTTGGTCGGGCCAGGAAAAAAAAGAAGCGAATTAGATATGAATTATGATTTGATCGATGCTATTACTCCATCGAAAATTAAAAGAAGTTATCGGCCTTTTGTGAGTATGAACTTCAATGGATCGGTTCTAGAAAAAAATAAACTTGAAAAAGATAAGTATATATGTATTCAAATGGGTGCATCGAACGGTAATCCTACAACAAAGCGATGGCTTAAGAGCCACTTCCGAAAACTTATCCTTATGCTGATTGAGAAGCATCCCGAATTGAGTATTGTTCCTCTTGGCGACAAAGGGGATGAACAGATTGTTAATCAAATTTGTGATGGTATTTATGCAGCACAGTTAAAAAATGTGGCAGGTAAAACAACAATCGAAGAGACAAAGAGTCTGATAGCTTCATGTAAAATGCTAATATGTCATGACAGCGGCTTGCTCCATCTTGGTAATGCACTCGGAAGAAATGTGATCGCTCTATATGGACCCTCAAATCCTGATTTTTATGCTCTAAACATGCCGACCTGCCATATACTCCAAAAGACATGCGATTGCATTCCACTGCTAGGATTGTTCCCCGGCAAGTTTGGAGAACCGACAGAGGAAGAAGCAGCAAAGAAATGTCCCGTACCGAAATGTATGGAAAGATTGAAACCAGAAGAGGTCTATTCAAAGTGTGTAGAGCTACTCTAACAGTACACAAGGAAAAATGTGGCTCCAATACTAAATGAGAAAACGATAAAGTTTCTTGAAAAGACCTGTGTCTTCTTCCAGCCCTGGTGGTTGCAGGGAGTGTCGCCTGATCATTGGGATGTCGCTGTTGTTGAGCGGGGAGGGGAAGTTGCGGCAGTTCTACCGTATGTATATAAAGTTAGGTTGGGTCGTTACAGATTGATCGAACTTCCTTATTTGACATTCTATCTCGGCCCGTGGTTACGAGAAAACCACGCTAAGTATGTGAACAAGCTAAGCGAAGAAAAAGATCTTATGACAGAGTTGATTGAGAAAATTCCTCAGTTTGCATCATTTAAACAATGGTTTCATCCGTCAGTAACAAATTGGCTGCCGTTCTATTGGAAAGGGTTTAAGCAGACAACTCGCTATACTTATCTTATAGAAGACACGCGAAATCTTAATGAAATATGGAGTGGCACTCGAGAAAATATTAAAACAGATGTTCGGAAAGCACAGAAGCAGCTCGAAGTAATTGAAGATCCAAACGTAGAGCAATTCCTTGAGCAGCAAAAGACGACATTCGCAAGACAAGGGAAACCACTCCCATATCCGGAAGAAGTCTTTCGCCGTTTAGATTCGGCGTGCGCATCAAGAGGAGCAAGGAAGATCTTGATTGCTCAAGATTCGCAAAAGAATATTCACGCGAGTGTCTATTTAGTATGGGATTCAACAACAGTGTATTCTCTGCTTAGAGGGAGCGATCCAGTATTGCGAAATAGCGGCGCAACTTCTCTCCTGATATGGAAAGCGATTGAATTTGCTTCCTCCGAGACAAAGAGATTTGATTTTGCAGGGTCTTGGATCGAATCTATCGAACGGTTTGTACGTGCGTTTGGTGCAAAGCAGACTCCCTTCTTTGAAGTTTCAAAAATGAATTCTAAAATTGTTCGTGCATATCGTACACTCTGGCAGTGGACTCATTGGAGAGGATGGGCGGCCAGAGATACTCGAAATCTACATTGAAACAGCGATGACTAACGAGGGAAATAGGAAGGAATTAGCAATTCCCAAAAGCCGGTTTCATTTTGAATTCTGGCTGATTTGTTTGATAGTCGGCCTCGGTTACGTTCAGGCTACGGATATCGGATTCTACCGATTTCGACTTGTGGATCTAATTTTATTCCTGAGCTCGTTTTATTGTCTCCGCCTTTTTTTGAAAGGTGGACTCGACCGAAAAGCCAAATGGTTAATCTCTATTTATCTGCTTGTTATGGTTATGAGGACATTCCTTGAACTTGAGGCAAGCACAGGGGCAGCGACAGAGTTCTTACGATCTCTCTTTGGGATGGCCGCAGTATATCTTGCACCTTTGATTTTTTTTGTTGTGCGAGAATCGCATATTAATGATCGGATAGCTGTAATGCTTTTGGTAATCGCATGCGTGGTTTCGCTGTTAAGTCAAATGGGACTCCTGTCTTACGGCGAGAGTCTAATATCCGGTACTGTAAACCTTGCCTCAATCTTCGGGATTGAACGAAGGGATCAGTGGCTGGCTCCGTTCGAGTTGGGGTACGCGGAGACTACTATCACAATTTGGCGCGCTTTGTCAGTTGGTCTCACGTTCGCTTTACTTCTATCGAAAACTAAATTGTGGGTAAAAGTACTTGGGGCGGTTGGATTTATACTCCAATTTGCAGGAGGCGGGGGAGGTCGGTCAGCTCTACTCTTTGTTTTTTTGGTTCCCATCGTGTTGTTTCTTTTTCAGGGTTCGGTTTTTAAACGTCAGAGACTAAAAAAACTTCTTTGGGTGGGAGCGATCAGCGTTGTCTTTGCCGCCTTATATCTTTGGGCGCCTGTTGGTGGAGAAGGAGCAGTGAAAGGCGGCTATGAGAAGTCGCATTACGAGAGAGCATCGGAAATATTTACGTTTTTTACGGAGGGATCCAGTGGTGCAGCTGCAATTGGTGGATTTGATGGACGAACCATAACCTGGGGGGAATATATAGGTGTAATCTTTTCTAATCCATCAATATTCTTTTTTGGTATAGGATTAGGCGAAGGATCTGCATTTGCGTGGACACAACTCGGTGTAGCACACAATATGATTCTAGATACCTGGGGATTGAGTGGTTTAATTGGTGTTGTTTTCCTATTGATATTCTTGGGATATATCCTCTCGGATCTCAATAGATTGATCAAGGCAACTCCGAAAGAGACTAGAAGCCAGATAATTGCGCTTTCGTTTGCGGTGTCTATTCTCTTTATGTTTCAATGGCTGCTGTTTCAACCATCCACTGGTGATCGCTCATTTATGATCGTCTTTTATTTACTTGCAGGTCTTCTTAAGCCAACGACAAAATGGCTTCAGGAGAACATTGATATCGTAAGGAAATAATGTCCTTAAGGATATCACATTCATATCTAATATTCATCTGAAACTTCTATGCTTTTTAATTCTTTTCAATTTCTAGTTTTCTTTATTATTGTAACAACGGCATACTTTGTTTTGCCGCATAAATATCGATGGTTTCTACTTTTGGGAAGTAGCTGTTATTTTTATATGGTATTTGTCCCAATTTACATCCTTATACTCTGCTTTACAATTGTAGTCGACTATTTTGCTGGAATATTGCTAGAGACATCACGCGGCAATAAAAGAAAATACTATCTCATTGCCAGTTTAATTGCAAATATCGGAATGCTTGCAATTTTTAAGTATTACAATTTTTTAAATGATAATCTCACTTCTCTTTTACATGTAGGAGGTTATCAAAATCCTATTCCGCATCTTTCTATTTTATTACCGATCGGATTATCCTTCCACACATTTCAGGCGATGAGTTATACCATTGAAGTCTATTACCAAAAACAAAAAGCAGAAAGAAAATTTGGTATTTTTGCCTTATACGTAATGTACTATCCTCAGCTAGTTGCAGGACCAATTGAGCGACCACAGCACTTGTTGCATCAATTTTATGAGGAACATTATTTTGACTATAATAGGGTTACTGACGGTCTAAAATTAATGGTCTGGGGGTTGTTTCAGAAAGTGGTAATCGCTGATCGAATCGCTGTGATTGTTGATAACGTGTATAACAATCCATATGAATACCAAGGAATTAGTTTAATTTTGGCAACCGTGTTGTTCTCATTTCAGATATATTGTGATTTTTCTGGATATTCGGATATAGCAATCGGTGCATCACAAGTAATGGGAATTACTATAATGAAGAATTTTAACAGACCTTATCAATCAAAAAGTATTAGAGAATTCTGGGGACGTTGGCACATATCATTATCTACCTGGTTTAGAGATTATCTTTATATTTCTATTGGTGGGAACAGAGTATCGATTCCTCGTTGGTACTTTAATCTTTTTATTGTCTTCTTGATCAGCGGATTATGGCATGGTGCAAATTGGACATTTGTGATATGGGGAGCTTTACATGGTTTCTATATGGTTTTCGGATTGGCAACAAAATCTATAAGAGCTAAAATGACGCAGCAATTAGGCCTAAATAAATTACCTAGATTCAGTAACGCACTCAAAATCATCACGACATTTTTCTTAGTAACATTTGCATGGATATTTTTTAGAGCAAACTCAATATCAATCGCGTTTTTTATTATTAAGAGATCAATAACAGGACTTTATGATGAAATATTCAATCTTTTCCACCATCTACCTTTAATATTGCCGGTTGTCCCATCTAAAATAGAACTATTAATTGGAATTATAGCTATAGCATTAATGGAAGCAATTCATGTTCTGCAAAACAGATATAGCATACGAGATTGGATTCGAACCAAACCAGCATATATGCGATGGGGCATGTATTATGCTATTATCCTGTTGATAATATTTTTTGGTGTTTTTGAGAATAGACAGTTTATTTACTTTCAATTTTAATTTGAAGATTTTATGAAAATGTTTTTTAAAAAAATATGTTTCGGTTTCATTCCTCTCTTACTTTTTTTAGAAATCTTCTGCCGTGTTTTAGTAGATCCTTTATATTTTAATTATGTGAATATATTTGGAATTAAGCCAACTAGTTATAAACTGCGAGATTTATATAATAGCAAAGAGCCTGACCATGTAGATTATCTATTTATTGGATCATCTCGCATGAACGCTGCTATCAATGTAAATATTCTGAGGGAAAAAGGACTAGTTGCTATAAATGCAGGGCGGGGAAATATTACTGGAGGAATTGAATATTGCGCGTTAAGCAATGCAATTGCTGCACATCCAAATTTTATCAAAGATGCAAAGGTTGTGATGGAGCTTTTCAACGGTATAGGTGATATCGAAAATTTTAAACATTTACGATATGATGTATTTGAGCCAAAATCAAATTCGGAAACTGAAAGGGCAATGCCGCATCTTCTTTTACCATATATAAATTTTAAAAGATTAGTAGAGTTTCTTAAATATTCTAATAATAGTAGATCCCTCAAGGTCGAAATGATTTTTTTATATTATAGCTCATTATTTAGAAGCATTCCTTTTATTAGAGAGTATTCTGGAAAATTTTTGTCGAAGTATTTTGATAAATCTGAGAAAGAATCTCAATTGCCAGATGAAGGAGGAATTCAGACCGATGTAAAAAACATGGAATGGGCAAAACAACAAGCTATATTATTCTCAGACATTGCCACCAAAAGGCAAAGTAAGGAAAATCCCTTAGCAATTGCTGAGTTGGATAATTCAATGGTTGCACAAATTTGCAAATTAGTGAAACAAAGTGGAGGAATACCAATTCTTTTTAATATGCCACTACATTCAGTACAGCAGAAGATTGGAGAAACGACTCTATCAAAAACAAATAAAGAGACATTCAAGAATTGGGCTTCACAAAATGGAATTGCAATAGTCGATGTCAATAAATTCAAATTTACAGATACCGATTTCCCTGATTATTGGCATCTGTCTCTGAACAGACGAGATGAGTTTACATCACTGCTATATGAACAGATCGAAGAAATTTCTTACAGAGATGCTATCAATATACCGAGACTTTCGAAAAAACTTATTCCAATTTTACAAATAGGCTATTTTTTCATTTGATAAAAGCGAAGCAGGATATTGGACAATTTTAATTGAGAATTAATTACAAAAAAAAATAGAAAGATTTTTTCCCTCATGCAATTATTATCGAAAGAGAGTTATAATTGATTTTGAATTATCATTTTAATACATTTTTCAATGCTGGTATTTAAATTATGAGGAAGTAACGAAGAAAATTATAGAGAAACTAAAAGATAATAAGTTAGTATAAAGAATCAGCTTACGCTTTCATGAATAGGTAATACCATAAGTTGATTTATATTATTATGAAGTATTTTGGGGAGTTGGCGGGGATAAAGAAAATCCCGGAGGCTCAAAAGCAGATCGAATTATTCAACCAGTTAATAATCTATCGATGTTGTAGGTAGCATCAAAATTATAACATAAGCAGAAATCAACAATAAATGCTTGAGTTGAACAGAGTCTAGAGAATCGACATGGACGGTTTGTCATTCTACAGTATATAGAAAGGATAGGGATATGGTTTGCCGAATCTGTGAAAAAAGCGAATTAACAAAGTTTCTTGATTTAGGCTTTACCCCACCTGCAGACGATTTCTTACGACCCGATCGGTTGCTTGAGCCGGAAGTTTATTACCCTTTGGAAGTCATGATTTGTAATGACTGCAAATTAGTACAGCTAAGTTATATCGTACCACCTGAATTGCTTTTCCAAAAGGAATATCCGTACGAATCTTCCACCACCGAGACAGGGAAAAAACATTACTATTCGCTTGCCAATGATGTCTCGATAATGTATAATCTCAATGCGAAGGATTTGGTGATAGATATTGGCAGTAATGTTGGCGTCCTCTTGGCCGGCTTTAAGTTGAGGGGGACAAGAGTCCTCGGTTTAGAACCTGCTAAAGATGTGTGTGCGACGGCCAATATGAATGGCATCGAAACAATCAATGAATTTTTCAGTGAAGCGCTAGCGCGTGATATTGTAAGAACAAAAGGAAAAGCCAGGGTAATTACGGGGACAAATGTCGTAGCCCATATCAACGACCTCCATGGTCTTGCTCAAGGCTTAGACATTCTGCTAGCAGAAAAAGGTGTTTTCGTCTTCGAAGCTCCTTATCTTGTTCATTTATTAGAAAAACTCGAGTATGACACGATTTATCATGAACATCTTTCGTACCTTTCCCTCAGACCGCTTAAAAGATTATTTGAGCAGTTCGGTATGGAGTTGATCAACGTCCAGGAGGTAAGTATTCACGGTGGTACGATGCGATACCATGTGGCACGGAAAAATGATTTTCCGATTGCTCCGGCGGTCGATGAGTACATAAGGTTGGAACAAGAAAAAGGAATATATAAACTGGACTATCTTAACAAATTTTCTCATTCAGTAGGACGTCACCGTAGCGAGCTTGACTGGATGTTGAAATCAATTAAGCGCGAGGGGAAGAGCATTGCAGGAGTGAGTGCACCTGCAAAAGGGATGACACTTTTGAACTATTGTAGAATCGGAACGGAAACATTAGATTTCATCACGGAAAAGGCCACCCTAAAGATAGGAAAGTACACTCCAGGGAGCCATATCCCGATTGTGGGTGATTCTGAACTTGTGAAGAGAATGCCCGATTACGCCCTTTTGCTGGCTTGGAATTTTGCCGATGAAATCATGAAAAATCTTGATGAATACCGCAGGAAAGGGGGAAAGTTTATTATTCCTATTCCTAGTGCTCGGATTGTAGATTGATTACCTTTTAATGATGAAGTAAAGCTAAAAAATTAATTATCTCATGTCTTACAAAAACAAGGAAACGATATGATAGTTACACGAAAGAAGCCAAATTTTAAAGATTCACGTGGTATTATCACAGATATTCTCGAACATACGAGCGTCGATTCTATAACAATCCTTTCGTCGAAAAAAGGGGCTGTGCGTGGGAATCACTACCACAAGAGAACAACGCAATATGGATATGTTCTAGAAGGCAAATTTAGAATGTATACGCAGGAGGAGGGGAAAAATGTTGAACAGAAAATTATCAAGAAAGGGGACCTGGTGACTACACCACCGCTGGAGCGGCACGCATTTGTCGCACTGGAAGACTCACTTTTTCTTGCCTGCTGCAACGGTCCTCGCGCTGGGGAGAACTATGAAAATGATACATTTCATTTAGAAAGACCCATTTCCGGTTCGACTAAACGGTAAATGATTTTGTATCTGCTAGCAGTTTTGGGAGTATTCCCACGAACGCTAAGAACTATAAATTTGTCGAGATAGAGGATTAAAGAAAATATGAAAAGATTCATACCTGTTTCACAGCCTCTTCTTACTGAAAAAGAATCTCAGTACATCAATGATGCATTGAATAAGGGGGCAATCTCAGGATTCTACGGAGAATATATTCCGAAATTCGAGAAAAGGTTTGCGAATTACTGCGGCTGTGAATACGGGGTTACGACAACGAGCGGAACAACGGCTCTTCATCTTGCGCTCCTTGCCCTTTCCATTGGATCAGGTGACGAAGTGCTCGTTGCAACTCTCACCAATATGGCAACTTTCTTTGCGATCCTTTATCAAGGCGCTAAGCCTATCCCCATCGATATTGAGACAGATACTTGGAACCTAGACCCATTGCTACTCGAATCCAGGATCACTTCTCGTACAAAGGCGATTATGGTCGTCCATCTCTTTGGTCACCCTGTGGATATGGATCCAGTGATGAAAGTTGCTCGGAAATATAACCTGCGCGTCATCGAAGATTGTGCAGAAGCACACGGAGCAACTTATAAAGGAAAGACTGTCGGTGAATTCGGAGACATCGGTTGCTTCAGCTTTTATGCGAATAAGATAATTACAACCGGTGAGGGCGGAATGGTGACGACAAATGATGCCGCCATTGCGGATAAAGCGCGTTCACTCAAAAGTCTCGCGTTTGGTACAAGGGAGAGGTTCATGCATACCGACATCGGTTATAACTATCGGATGACAAATATCCAAGCAGCGATGGGTTGTGCGCAATTGGAAAAGATTGACTCCATAATCGAAAAAAAGCGTTCGATGGCGAATTTTTATACTGCACAATTTAAAAATGTTCCATCGCTGCAGCTCCCTGTTGAAAAATCGTATGCACGCAATGTATATTGGATGTACCATGTAGCTTTAAAAGATAAATTTTTCGGAAAACGATCAGAAGTGATGGAGCATCTCAAACAATGTGGGATTGAGACACGCGAAGGTTTTATTCCGTACAACATGCAAGATTTTGCTCTCAGCAGAGGACTGGTAAAGATCGAGGAATGTCCGAGGGCGAATAGCTTTGCTCGCTGCTGTTTCTATCTGCCGAGTAGTCCTTCGCTTTCATTGGAAGACCTTGAATATGTAGCAGAAAGTTTGAAGGACATTTTGAAGATGTAGCAAACAGAATATTTGTTAATCTTTGAACTAATTTACTAATAGAGAGTGAAAACAAAACGATGTTCAGAATTGGTATTCTCAACACCACAATGGTTTCAAGTTCAGGCGGTGGTTTTCACTATCTTATATCACTGATTGAGGGACTAAAGAACAGCACTGACTTGGAAATTGTAGTATTCTACGATGATCCGACTTTCAGGAAATTCTGTTTTGAACATGTTTCTTTCAAGTGGATCCAAATCAAAAAAAATGAATCACAAATCTCGAAATTGATTCGTGGAACGTCGACATTTTTGGGCGTTCGATCTCCCTTACTTGGTCGCTACAAAATACTCCTTGACTACCAGATTGATCTCTTGATCACCTTCGATTCATTCATCGGTGTTCACCTCGGTATTCCTTTCTTGAGTTTTATCGGAGACGTCATGTATAAATACTATCCTGAATTGCCTGAATATCCGTTCAGGCATCGATGGATCCGCAATTTAACCACGAAAAGGTCTACTAAGTACGCTGAATTGGTAATAGTAGACTCAGAAGAAAGCAAGAAGGATTTAATAAAGTTTTTCGGTGTGCCTTCGGCAAAACTTCGGCCAATTCGTCTCTGTGCACCACCTCATATATTCAAGTATGCAAATGGCTTAGGAACAAACGTCCACAAGTTAATAGCAAAACATCATATACCATCAAGATTCATTTTTTACCCTGCGCAGTTCTGGTCACACAAAAATCATGCGAATCTCGTACGAGCACTCGATCTGGTACGACGAACACATAGCGTGGAGATACCAGCTGTGTTTGTCGGATCTGCACAAGAGAGTTACGAGAGCCTGCAAGCCCTTATAAAGGAGCTTGGCATGGATCACCAAGTGCACTGTCTTGGCTATCTGCCTGAGGAGGAGGTCGTCGCTCTCTATAAAAAAGCTATAGCTCTCGTCTTTGCAAGCTTTGCAGATTATACAAGTATCCCTGTCGTGGAAGCGATGGTACTTGGAACGCCGATAGTCTGTTCGAGGATTTTTTCCTTGCCCGAACAAGTTGGCGACGCGGGGGTGTTCTTTGATCCATTCAATGTAGAAGATATGGCAGAAGCGATCTACCGCGTTTGGGCTGACGAGAAATTGAGACAACAGCTTGCTGAGAACGGCCGACAGAGGGCAGATGAGTTATCACCTGAAAACTTCAGAAGTCAATGGATGGCTCTTATTCATGAAGCTCTTGAGAACGGGAGAGGATAGCCTGATGTTTTTAAATCCATGGAAATCCATATAGTGGTATATCCTTCAATCAGCGCAAATTATTTAAATCGACAAACCAAAGTATGCTCTGTTAACATTGTCTAGAACTTGAGTACTTTGCAAAGATAATCTTTTCCAGCAAAAGGAATGAGAGGAAAAGATTGAGTTAGATTGTGAAAGATAAATATGTTTACATATGCAATGCATTGCACAATTTGTTGAATTACACCTTGTCACAAATAGTAAAACAATGTACCTAATCTCAAATATCTACATAAAGTTTCACTTAGTACATTTTCCTATATTCAGGTTAATTTTACTGAACACACAAAAATTGCATTTTAGATTAAAGTTATCCCCTTACCAAATACGTTATATTGGTTAGTAAAATTTTAATCAATAAAAATCAAAATTTGCGGACTAAATTTGTCTATTAAATTTTCAATTATTACCCCTAGTTATAATATGCTTAAATATTTGGAACTTTGCTCTGCCTCTATCAATGATCAAAGCGGAGTTGAATTTGAACATATTGTTATTGACGGGGGGTCTTCTGATGGGACTGTTGAATGGTTAAAACAGCAAAATAATATTAAATGGATTAGCGAAAAAGATAAAGGAATGTATGATGCTATTAATAAAGGTTTAATATTAGCTAAAGGTGATATTCTTGCATATTTAAATTGTGACGAACAATATTTGCCTGGTACTTTATCTAAGGTTAATGAATATTTTAATAAAAATGGAAACGTCGACATTCTCTTTGGCAGTTTTCTTGTAGTTGATGAAAATGGTGCACTTCTATCATACAGGAAAGTATATCAACCGAGATACTTATACATATTATCTTCATATTTATATGCCTTTTCATGTACGATGTTTTTTCGCAGGGGAATTGTAGATAATAATTTGTTATTTAATCATGAATTAAAATATGTTGCTGATTCTGATTTTGTTCTTAGAATATTAAAAAAAGGCTACAAATTTGGTATTATTAATGAATATTTATCGACATTTACTTATACAGGTAACAATATGAGTCTAGGCGAAAATGCAAGAAAAGAAAAAGGGAATTTAATTAAAGATGCACCTAACTATATAAAGTATTTAAAATCATTATTTAATATTGCCAGATTGATCGAAAAGTTTTTTTCTGGCGCATATTATCACAAAGGCAATATAAAATATCATATTTACACAATGAATAGTGGTCGAAGATCTGATTTTTGCAGTATTAAAAATAGTCAAAGTTGGCCGGGCAAGGGGCGTGTTACCAACTTCTAAAAATCATAATTATGCACAGAGCTGTTGATTTGAATATTAAATATTCCTGAGGAAGAGATTTGGTAATATTCATATAGAATAAAAGGCCACTGAAATAACTTTATTTTGCGATGAAATTGATTAATAATAAAGAATGATCAGTTATATCTTTAATATGCTTCTTTGTTACACACTGCATTGTGCTTTGTTGCACCAATTAGAACATTGTAATAAAACAAAAAATAGAAATAAGCCTGATAACTCTGATTATTTTATTCGAAATAATCAACTGACCGACCTCTAAAGACTCTGAAAGATATTCTGTGCAGAAAGTCACACAATTGATTCTTATAATCAATCAAGGCATCTATATTCAATGAGAATAGGAATCGATGTATTTTCTTTAGATAAACCGGGTGGAAACTACGGTGTAGGCATGGGTATCTATGCATGGAGTCTTCTGCCCGAGCTGATTAAACAAGGGAAGGATCATCAATTTATTATTTTTGCAAACAAGGATAATAAGGATTTGATACCATTAAAAGAGAATGTAACAATTTGCGTCAGTCCTATTTCCAACAAATATCGCTTTCTACGAATTATCCATGAACAACTTTACCTGCCATTTCAATTTTTTAGAAACAAACTGGATATTATTCATTTTCTTGGTATTAATATTTCTCTTTTACTATCAAATAGGTCAATAATAACAATCCATGATTTAATGTGGAAATACTACTACGATATGGGCAACCCAAGTCCTAAATTTATTTATTATCGTCTAATTTCACCCATCTCAATAAAAAGAAGTAAAGGGATTATTACTGTATCTCGTTTTGTGGCCAAAGAGATTGGCTCTGAATATATGCGTACTATTAATGTTTATCCTATCCACCATGGACCGGGAGATTGCGTTAAACCGAGCATTAACGACATTTCTCATTATGCTCAAAAATATAATTTTAAATATATATATACTGTCACGACATCGATGCCTCACAAAAATCTCAAGGTATTGTTAGAAGCATTTCTAAAAATAAAAAGAAACAATCTATTTATTGGTAAGTTGCTAATTACTGGTCAATTAAAGGGAAATTTTCATGAAAAGACGCTAAAGTTTATCACTGATAATCATTTAGAAAGGGACATTATTTTAACAGGTTTCATTCCTAGCAAGGAAAAAGCTTATTGTTATCAGAATGCTTTTCTATTTGTTTTTCCTTCTTTGTATGAGGGATTTGGAATACCATTACTAGAAGCTATGAACTTAGGTGTACCAATATTAGCAGCTAACTCTGCGTCTCTTCCAGAGGTTGGTGGAGATGCATGTATTTACTTTGATCCTAATTCATCAGATAACTTATTTGACAAAATTACTCATTTAATGAACGATACTAAAAAGCAAAAAGAAATGATCGAACATGGAAAGGCCAAAAGCGAAACATATAGTTGGGAAAAAGCAGCAAAAGAAACTTTACAAGCATATAAAAATGTTTTTAAGTTTTAAGTGACAAAAGGAATATTATTTAAAAATAAATGATATATGGCATTGCCAATTGAGAGTAGAAAATATTAAATGATAATCTATCCTAATTTACATTTAACACAGCAGTCGTATCACCGGGGCAAAATCAAACTATGGCGAAAGAGAGTGGAAATTGAAAATGAATTACGATAAAATTATTCAAGATGTGATAGAAGAATATAAACATTCGCCGATAGACATATTGAGCATAGGTGATACTGAGGGTGAATACAATTACTTGAACTCACACAAATACTCATATGTTCGTACTATTCGTGATATAGATAATTTATGGGAGAATAATAAAGCTGGTAAGAAAATATTGGAAATTGGTTCATTTCTGGGAACTGTAAGCATTTCATTGAAAAATATTGGTTATAGCATTTATGCTTTGGATATCCCTGAGTTTTATCAATCTTCTTCATTAAGATCTTATTATAAAAACAATGGCATTCCTTATATTGGATTAAACTTGAAAAATTATCAATTGCCATTTGAATCTGGTTATTTCGATGCAATAATAATTTGTGAGGTTATGGAACATTTCAATTTCAATCCATTACCAGTTCTGAAAGAAATGAATAGGGTTCTTAAAAAGGATGGATATATTTATATTGGGATGCCAAACCAGGCGCGTATTATTAACAGAATAAAATTATTACACGGGAAATCGATCAATAATTCTATAGATGATTTTTTTGAACAATTGGATAGAAATAGCAACATGATTGTTGGGTTACATTGGAGAGAGTACACGTTAATTGAAACCATGAAAATGATAGAGAAAATGGGATTTAAAGTAACACATAAATATTATTTTGTGGAAAAAGAAAATATAAATATTATAGATCCTTTATTTAAAAAATTATTGTTATTCATTAAGATATTAATGAAGACATTTATTTATGTAAATCCATCATTTAGACCATACCAGGTTGTAATAGGCAAAAAAATTTCAGTACCTATTTATGACTTTTGGCTAACTGAGGCGAATTCTGATGTTGTCGCTAATATCGCAAAATTGTAAGTGTTTAAAAAAGGTTATGGCGATATTAATTCTGAAGGGATAAATATCCAAATTCACTAATATAGAGAGACACAATTGCAATAAAAAAGTTAACGAATGCAAAGGCAACGGAGAAAGTGCTGCAATAAAGGATAGTGAAACACTCACAGAAAAGTTGAGATGACTTATGAATAATCCGAGTGAGCGAGTGAGGTTAGAGATAAACGGCCGGCGCTATTTAATTGTAGAATAAATAATGTGCTTTGAGGTGGATATAAATGAATTCTGATATTAATTACGAAGAATACTCTTGGGATGCCATTATAATTGGAACTGGAATAGGAGGGGGCACCTTAGGCTTAAAATTGGCAGAAGCAGGTAAGAATGTGTTGTTTCTTGAAAAAGGAAAGTCATATTTAACAAATAAAGATGTATTAAGCGGCCAATATGCTGAAATTTATTTTCCGAAGATTGAACGACCAGAGCCAAAACATTTTGAAATACTTCAAAGAGCGGGTCGCTGGTCGGGACTTGTTTGTGATACCTCAGGTAAAAAAAGTAATTCGAATATTCCATTTGTTGGTATGGGCACAGGTGGATCGAGTGCGTTATATGGGATGGTTATGGAACGATTCTCTCCGATTGATTTCAGAGACAATCATAATAATGAGAAAGGAGAAGCAAGTAAATGGCCGATTTCCTATAATGATCTAAAACCTTATTATGAAGAGGCTGAGCGATTGTACCGTGTAAGAGGTTCTGTAGACCCTCTCCGTAATGAGAACATTAGTACTTATATGGTTCCTCCCGATATGATACCTGCAAATAAAGAAGTTTTTGATTTCCTCTCAGCAAAAGGGTTTCATCCCTATCAAGTTCCGCTGGCTTGTGAATTTGAGCAAGGGTGTCAAAACTGCCAAGGATTTCTTTGCCTAAAGAATTGCAGGAATGATAGCGCTAAAATATGTATATCTCCAGCTATCAATCAATATGGTTCGCGGTTATTGGATATTTGCGAAGTTATTAAAATAGAAACAGTCGAAAAAAGTGTTAGTGCGGTTGTGTGTAACTGGCAAGATAAAACCATACATCTGCGTAGTAAAATAGTAGTACTAGCGGCAGGTGCCTTACATACTCCGGCCTTACTTTTACGTTCTATGTCTGAGCAGTACCCAAATGGCATTGCAAATACTTCCGATCAAGTCGGAAGGAACTTAATGCGCCATTATATAGATATTTATGCGATCTCAGTAAAACAAAAACCTCAATCCGAAGACTATGTCAAACAAATTGCATTTAATGATTTGTATCAAAGTAAAGAAGGAAGATTGGGGACGGTTCAGTCATTTGGAAAATTACCGCCACCATCTATACAAGTTGCTACAGTTTACTGTAAATTAAAGGATAGCCTATTACCTTTATTGGCCTCAATATTTATTTTATTTAGGCCACTTGTTGAAATATTTGTTTCCATAATATTCACGAAGCGACTTATACTTACCAGCATTATGGAAGACTTTCCTGATAGGGAAAATAGAATTACAATCTCTCAAAAAGGAGAGATTGCCATGAACTATAGAATTAATCTTTCTGAGCGAAATCGAATAAAGATATTTCGTAAAAAGATTAGGGAGGCTTTAAAGCCTTACTCATATATCCTCATTAAACAGGCAGATAGCAATGGCCGCATTGCGCATGTCTGTGGAACATGTCGTTTCGGTGCGAATCCGGAGAATAGCGTACTAAATGCCATGTGCCAAACTCATGACTTAAATAATTTGTTTATAGTTGACAGTTCATTCTTTCCAACGAGTGGCGGTACAAACCCTGCTCTCACAATTGCAGCAAATGCAATACGTGTTGCAGAACATATTAACAAAACATGGGATCATTACACTAAAGCATAACAATAATCATTGAAATTATGTTTTGAATATGTCTCGTCGAACGGATAACTCGCTATGAACCTAGAAATTACATTTGTTATTGTCACTCATAATCACGCAAAGTATATTGATCAATGTTTAGTTAGCTGCGTGCAATCTTTGAGAATTGTTCATGGAGAAATAATAGTGGTGGACAACTGCTCTACAGATGGAACAATGCAAATATTAAATAAATATTCAGATTCTATTTCCTTGATTCCAAATACTGTTCGGATAGGTTTTTCAGCTAATAACAATAAAGCTATTAAGCAAGCCCAAGGCCGTTACGTATTTATTCTGAATCCAGACACGAGCTTTTCGCCGAATATTGTTAGAGGTTTAATTGATTTAGCTAACACAGTCCCGAATCTTGGGCTTATCGCACCTCATCTTATATATCCAGATGGAAGTATTCAACCTTCGTGCCGGAGATTCCCCACAATTGGATCATTTCTTGTACGAAGGACACCATTACGATTATTGCTTAAGGATACAATGCTCAATAGAAAACATTTAATGTTTGACAAATTCAAACAAGGCGAAATAAAAGTCGATTGGGTCTTGGGAGCGTGTATGCTAATCCCCAAAGTTGTCTTTGATAAGATAGGGTTATTCGACGAAAGATTTTATTTATATGTTGAGGATATAGATTTGTGCTATCGTATGTACCAAGCCGGATTGGACGTTGTCTATACGAGCAAGTATAAAATCGTTCATCACCACTTAGCTGAAAGCGATTGGAAGCTATTTGGAATAAGATCATGGTATCATTTCCATAGCATGATTCAATTTGTGCTCAAATATAAATTGAATTACAATTATTTCGGATAATCAATTATCTCATATATCACTGCTTAATAAGTCAATATAAGCTAATATCAAAAATAATTATTCAGCTGGCGATTAAGATAGATTCAGAGAAGCTTCTTGAAAACGAGAATGAGGAAAGCTTGCTTTATGAAATTCTTGTTTGAAACTTTTGCAAACAATCAAAATACATCTTCAGTAAGCTCAATGCTTAGAAAAAAAAGATTTGCTCTATTCATTGAGACATTATCTGTAAAATCTTCTGATAGAATTCTTGATGTAGGTGGCACTGAGCATACGTGGAATCGCAGTGGTCTGGAAAATAGAGTTACCATACTTAATCTTAAATTTGAAAGGCATGACCCTCGTTATTCGTATATATGTGGGGATGCCTGCAATATGCATATGATAAAAAATAAGGAATTCGATATTGTATTTTCAAACAGTGTCATTGAACATGTTGGTCAAGAAAAACAGAAATTGTTTGCAAACGAAGTATTGAGAGTTGGTATAAAGTATTGGATCCAAACACCATATAAACATTTTCCTGTTGAATCACATTTTGTGTTTCCATTTTTTCAATATCTACCAAAATATGTCCAAAGACGAATAGCTTTAAAATGGCCGTATTCAAATTATTTCTATAATGGCAACCGAAAAGAAGAAATATTATGGGAATTGGAAAGGCTAAAATTACTGACTATAAGTGAAATGAAATACTTATTTCAAGATTCTAGAATAATTTATGAAAAGTACTTTGGTATTGTAAAAAGCATCATTGCTTATAAAAGTCCTTGAGTACATTTTTAATTCAATTGTTTTTCGAATCACTTACTATTTATTGACATCTTTTAATTGTAGAAGATAACTTACTATAACGATATGGTACAGAGCGTTACGAAGAAGTGAGCAATATTTTATACTATAGCATAAGAATTTAAATACTACCCCACAATTGACGAAGTGCACAACTAACTACTTAAAGGTAGTTTGATATTGCATTTAAGTAAGATTTATTCCAAATTCATACCAGTTGTGGCATGCTATTTAAATCTACTCCTTTAGCTGATTTTTTGCACATTGCATTTAAACTTTGAATAAAAAGAAATGTCGGATAATGGAAGAAATGAAAATAGTATTTCTTCATGCCAACAAATCCGACAGGTTACATTATATAAGTTATTGAGTTAAAAATTTAAATTGTTAGAGGGCGTCTCAAAAGTACTTGATTAACGTTATCGCGAGGAATGCCTACCTGTCAGAGCGAAGCGGCGGACAGGAAGAGACAAGCCAATTTGATTAATCAAGTGAAAGAGAGATTGCCACGCGCTGCCGTTGTCATTGCTCGCAATGACGGAAAAAGTAGTTTTGGTAATTGTTAGTATTGTCACAACATTTTTTGGATATGAGTAAATCTCTAGAGGGGTTTTGATGCTGCGTCGAAATTGGCGAATGATATTTGTCACATTAGCCATTATAACTGATGCTTTTGCATTCGTTATAACCGGGGTGGCTGCCTATTATCTGCGAAAATTACTGAATCGCATGCCCAACTTAGAAATAAGTGTCTTTATAAATCTTACATTATTGTTTGGAAGTATATTGCTTTTTGTTGGATTGATCCTCGGCGTCTATCGTATGAGCTTTCATAGCCAGACTCAGCGCCAGTACTTGTTGACTGGAAAGGCATACGTATTAAGCGTACTCATTATTCTTTCAATTCTCTATGTATTTCGCGCTGATGATTTTCCAAGGAGATTTACATTTATCTACTTAGCACTTGTCCCATTTTCATTTGCCTTAGGCAGAAACATACTCAATCGCTTAATTGTCTCCTTACGGCAACATGGCAAGGGGATGTACAATGTTCTACTTGTGGGATATGAGAATGGCGGCATGAAAATATTTGACCGATTAAAAAGATTTCCTGAATTAGGATACAACATTAAAGGAATTGTTAGCAATGATAAGTTTAAGGGAAAAAACTCGATTCAATTGTATGGAGTTGAAGTTCCAATTTACAAACTATCAGAACTAGACCAAAAAGTTTGTGATCTCAGCATTGATCGCATTTTTGTTCCCTCTATCGCTTCGATCACTAATGGATATGCAGATGCAATCAAAGTAAGTAGACGGCGTCAGATAAAATTAAAGGTGCTTTCATTCGAATCGGACCAATTGTTAAGGTTAGCAAGTGTCTATGATATTGCAGGGATCACATTATATGCACCGCCCCGTTTCCGTGTGGAAGCTGTTAAACAACTTCTTAAAAGATCTTTTGATATAATCGGCGCGTCTCTCATTCTATTTCTTCTTTCTCCGATAATTCTCATAACTGCAATATCAATTATTATTGAATCCGGATATCCTGTATTTTTTAAACAAAGACGAGCAGCGATACGAGGGGGGAGGGAATTTGATTTTATCAAGTTTCGGAGCATGATAAAAAATGCCGAGGGAATAAAAGAAAGTCTTATCGTTAAGAATGAATCTGATGGCATTCTCTTTAAAATTAAAAACGATCCTCGTATGACAAGAGTAGGTCAATTTATAAGGAAATTAAGTGTCGACGAATTACCACAACTTTATAATGTTATTAAAGGTGATATGAGTCTGGTAGGCCCGAGGCCCCTCCCGATAGATGATTTTGACAATGCAGATGAAGGGTCGGAATTTTGGGACTATATAAAAGCCAGGGATCAAGTTAAGCCGGGTATAACAGGACTGTGGCAAATATCGGGGAGAAGCAATATAGGATTCAGAGAAATGATATGGCTCGATCTTTATTATATAGAGAATCAGTCATTGTTGTTTGATATAGAAATTTTATTTGCAACTATACCTGTGGTTCTGTTTGGAAAGGGAGCGTATTAAAAGCGGTAAATAGTCCCGCCTACGTACTTCGTGCTTCGGCGGGCAGGGAAGAGTGAATAGTAAACAGTCCCGCTTATGCACTTCATGCTTAAGCGGTCAGGGAAGAGGAAGCAGGAGATTGCAAGCAAGTGTAGAGTCCTGCTCGAAGCAGGACGAAATATTTTTTAAAAAAGTAACACTCTACAAGTGTTACATCATTAGGCCTCCGGCTGACAGAGTGTCCGCCAAATAAGCCAGCGGATAAATCGGACGCTACCATATTTTCCGGCGGGTAAGCAGATCATTAAGAAAATGAGACTATTCTCATGAAGAAGAAAACTCTTAACTATTCACTGTTCACAATTAACTATTAACCATTTACTAATTACAATTCACTATTCACAGTTTTTTCCTTCCTTTACTTTCTATCAATTATTCCGTAAAGTTACTAATAATCGGTCATTTTGGGATTGATGACACACTCTACGATGACTTATTTTGATAGTTTGCTGTTAACTATTTACTATTAACGAGTCGCCATAAACTCTAAAGTATTCATCATTAACTCTTAACTCATTGCTATGAAAATTTCAATTATCGGAACAGGGTATGTCGGACTTGTACAAGGCGCATGTTTTGCTGATACAGGGAACAATGTCATCTGCATGGATGTAGATGAAAAGAAGATTCGCAATCTTAAAAAGGGGATAATCCCGATATATGAGCCAGGTCTTGATGAAGTTGTAAAGCGCAATGCTCAAAACGGCCGGCTTTCATTTTCAACAGATCTTAAGTCGACTGTAGAAAAATCCAAAATTATTTTTCTATGCCTTCCAACTCCGCAGTCCGAGGATGGCTCCGCCGATCTTACACATGTAATGGGCGTATCAGAACAGATAGCAGGATATTTAAACGAAGAAAAAATAATAATAAGTAAAAGCACTGTCCCGGTTGGTACTGTTGAAAATATTAGGCATATATTTGAGAAAAAGGGGAAATATGCCGTGGAGGTCGTTTCCAATCCGGAATTTCTAAAAGAAGGTACCGCACTGCAAGATTCCTTAAAGCCGGATCGTATTATTATCGGGACAAGCGATAAAAAAACAGCAGAAATTTTAACTGAACTATACGAGCCGTTTGTGAGGACAGGCAATCCGATTATTGTAATGGACGAAAAAAGTGCTGAACTTACTAAGTATGCTGCTAATTCATTCCTCGCTACAAAAATTACATTTATGAATGATATGGCAAATCTTTGCGAAGCCGTGGGCGCCGATATTGAATGGATACGCAAAGGGATCGGCAGCGACCCGCGAATTGGGAAGAGTTTTTTATTTGCTGGAATCGGGTATGGCGGGTCATGCTTTCCGAAAGATGTAAAAGCGCTGATTAAGACTTCGGGAGATCATGGCCATAAACTACGCGTTTTAGACGCAGTTGATAAAATAAACGAAGACCAAAAAGAGGTGCTTGTAAAGAAAATAAAAAAGCATTTTTCAGATAAGTTAAAAAATAAAACTATAGCGATTTGGGGAATAGCATTTAAGCCGCAAACAGATGATTTAAGGGAAGCGCCCGCGTTAGTTATTATCGAGAGTTTGCTAAAAGAAGGTGCAAAAGTGAAGATACACGATCCAGCGGCAATGGCAAATGCCAGAAAAGTTTTTGGATCCGGTGTGCATTACTACGAATCTTCGTACGATGCATTGAAAGATGCAGACGCGCTGGCTGTTGTTACAGAATGGAATGAATTTCGGAAACCCGACTTTGCTCTCATGAAATCTTTATTGAAAGAACCTGTTATTTTTGACGGAAGAAATATTTACGATCCAAAAGAAGTTCGAGATGCCGGATTTACATATTATGGAATTGGAAGAAAGAGCGGTGAACAGCAAACGGTGAAGAGTAAACAGTAAAGAGTGAAGAGTAAGTTACTGTGATAAATGAACGGCCACATAAGAAATTGGAAGTTTGGAAGAAAAGCATAGCTCTGGTTACGTTGATATATGAAGAAACAAAGACATTCCCTAGAGACGAAGAGTATGGCTTAAAATCGCAGTTGAGACGGGCAGCAGTATCAGTTCCTTCTAACATAGCAGAAGGATTAACAAGAAAGACTAAAAATGATAAGCTGCATTTCCTTAATATTGCACAAGGATCTCTCAGTGAAATTGATACGCAGATAGAGATATGTATGAATATGAATTATCTTGATAAAGGACATTATGAGAGTATTGAAATTCAGTTAATTGAGATTCAGAAATTGCTTAGCGGTTTGAGCAGATCTATTCGAAACTGATTTTCTATTTACAATTCACTATTTGCGATTTACCATTTACTAAACACAATTAACCATTCACCATTTACTGATCTTAACATGAAAAAAGCACTGATTACCGGTATCACAGGTCAAGATGGCTCCTATCTTCTGGAACTTTTGCTTGAAAAGGGATATGAAGTACACGGAATTATTCGCCGGAGCAGTTCGTTTAACACCGGGCGGATTGATCATCTTTATAATAATCCTGATATTCAGGGCAAGAAGATGTTCCTGCATTATGGCGATGTAACAGATACCAGCAATCTGAACCGGCTTCTTGAAAAAATCGAACCTGATGAAATCTACAATTTAGCCGCACAAAGCCACGTAAAAGTATCATTTGAAATTCCAGAATACACTGCTGAAGTGGATGCTGTAGGCACATTGCGATTTTTAGATGCGATACGTGAAACAGGGGTTCGCACTAAGTTCTATCAAGCCTCGACAAGCGAATTATTTGGCAAAGTGCAGGAAGTTCCGCAAACAGAGAAAACTCCTTTTTATCCTCGCAGTCCGTACGGTGTTGCAAAGTTGTATGGGTACTGGATTATTATTAATTATAGAGAAGCATACGGATTATATGCGTGCAACGGAATTTTGTTCAATCATGAATCGCCAAGACGAGGTGAGACATTCGTTACACGAAAAATATCACTTGGTGCGGCTCGCATTAAATTAGGGTTACAAGAAAATCTCACGATTGGAAATCTAAACGCAAAGCGTGACTGGGGATATGCACCGGAATATTGCGAAGGAATGTGGCGCATGCTTCAGCAGGAAAAGCCGGATGATTATATTCTTGCAACAGGTGAGACTCATTCTGTTAAAGAATTTATTGACACGGTCTTTAGCGAATTGGAAATGGATTTGGTTTGGAAAGGTGAAAAGGAAAAAGAAGTTGGAATATCTAAAAAAGATGGCAAAGTACTCATAGAAGTCGACCCGCGATATTATCGTCCGACAGAAGTTGAATTGCTGATTGGAAATCCTACAAAAGCAAAAGATAAATTAGGATGGGTGCCAAAAACGACATTCCGAGAATTAGCAAAAATGATGGCTAAGGCAGATTTTGAAAAAGTTAAAAAGCGTGGTTATTAGTTATTAGTGCGTAGTGCTTAGTTGAAGAGAAGATAAGAATTGAAAATTGAACGATTTGAAGATAAAGATATTAAGCGTCTTATCGGTAGTTTATCCAATACTTATAAAAAATAACTACGTACAAAGAGAAATAACCAACGAACAAACAAGCTAAGCACAAAGAACTTTTACAATATGGACAAATATTCTAAGATATACGTCGCAGGTCATACCGGGTTAGTCGGATCTGCAATTCTGCGTTCTCTCAAAGTACAAGGATATTCCAAGTTTTTACTTCATACGATAGAAGAATTAGATTTGACCCGCCAATCAGCTGTTGATGACTTATTTAAGCAAGAACGTCCTGAGTATGTCATACTTGCCGCGGCAAAAGTTGGCGGCATCCATGCCAACAATACTTATCCTGCTGACTTCATTTATGTTAATTTGCAATTAGAAAGCAATATCATTCATTCAGCGTACCAGTATGGCGTAAAAAAACTTTGCTTTTTAGGAAGCTCTTGTATCTATCCAAAGTTTGCTCAACAACCAATGAAAGAAGGCTACTTGCTGGATGGAAAATTGGAACCCACAAACGAGCCATACGCGATTGCTAAGATTGCAGGAATAAAAATGTGCCAGGCATACAACCGTCAATATGGAACGAACTTTATTTCCGTTATGCCGACGAATCTGTACGGACCCCATGATAACTTCGATTTGCAGAGTTCTCATGTTTTACCGGCACTAATCAGAAAATTTGTGGATGCGCGCAGGGTGTCCGCCTCATCCGCAACTGTTTGGGGAACCGGTGCGCCAAAACGTGAATTTTTATTTGTGGATGATCTTGCTGATGCAATAGTTTTTTTGATGAATCATTATGATGATGGTGAGATTATAAATATCGGGACGGGAAAGGATATATCTATTCTTGAACTTGCCAACATGATCAAAAAAGAAGTCGGTTTTAACGGAACCATCGAATTTGACGCAACGAAACCTGACGGAACACCGCGTAAATTACTCGATGTATCAAAAATCAATGCGCTTGGCTGGACAGCCAAAACGCCTTTGCGTGAAGGAATACGAAAAACTATTCAATGGTATTTGGAGAACCGATGATTCGATCACTGGTAACCGGCGGCGCTGGATTTCTTGGATCACATCTGTGCGATAAACTTCTTGCAGAGGGCCATGACGTTGTTTGTCTCGACAATCTCAGCACAGGCGATGTTGCAAATATTGCTCATTTGAAAGGAAATCCGCATTTCAGTTTTGTCCATTACGATGTTACAAATTATCTTTTTGTAGAAGGTACAATAGATTTCATTTTTCACTTTGCTTCTCCTGCAAGCCCCATTGATTATCTCAAGCTGCCAATTCAAACACTTAAGGTTGGTTCGTTAGGAACACACAAGGCACTTGGCCTTGCAAAAGCAAAAGGCGCGCGTTTCTTTCTAGCTTCGACTTCAGAAGTTTATGGAGATCCGCTTATACATCCGCAAACGGAAAGTTATTGGGGCAATGTGAATCCTGTTGGGCCTCGCGGCGTTTATGACGAAGCCAAGCGCTTTGCAGAAGCTATGACGATGGCATATCACAGGTATCATGGCATAGAAACTCGAATTATACGCATCTTCAATACGTACGGCGAACGAATGCGGATAAACGACGGCAGAGCAATACCCGCATTCATGTCTCAGGCATTACGGAATGAAGATGTAACTGTTTTCGGAGACGGAAGCCAAACAAGAAGCGTATGCTACGTTTCAGATTTGATTGATGGTATTTATCGTTTAATGATGTCAGATTATGACGCACCGATGAATATTGGGAATCCGGAAGAAGTAACAATACTGGAGCTTGCAAAAGAAATAATTCAGCTAACCGGAAGCCGCAGTAAAATTATTTTTCAAGACCTTCCTCAAGATGATCCAAAAGTACGCCAGCCGGATATTACGAAAGCACAAACAATTCTTGGCTGGGAACCAAAAGTGCCTAGACATGACGGCTTAAAAAAAACTTTGAATTATTTTAAAACGAAGTTGAGTGTGTGAGACGATTAGTGAACGAATATCCAGTAAAAACCTCAACAGAATTGAACACTTCGACGAGCTCAGCAAGCGATTTACAAAAAGATGTACATAACACCGGTTTTGAATATGAAACTGTTGACGTTTTGGGTGTTCCAATTGCGTTGATTGAGCAAAACGAAATAATCTGTTTTATTCAAAAAAGTATTGAAGACAATAGAAAAGGATGGATCACCGGAATAAACGGACATGCGCTAAATCTGACTTACGAATCGTCATGGTTGAAAGATTTCTATCATCATGCAATTCTTAATTGTTCAGAAGGATTTGGTGTGGTCATAGCGGCTTTTTTAAGCGGTGTTAAAATCCCAAAACGAATAGTATGGGCTGAATGGGCATATGAACTTTTGCAAATGCTTGAAAAGAATGATTATTCACTTTTCCTTTTAGGAAGCATTGATGAGGTGGAGGAAAAAGCAGTAGAACATTTATGTACACTTTATCCGAAGCTGCGAATAATTGGCAAGCTAAACGGATATTTTGATATAAGTCAAAATGATTTTGTGATTGAAACTATAAACCGCGCAAAACCTGATGTTGTTTTTGTAGCACTCGGAATGCCAAAGCAGGAAGAATGGATTTATCGGAATATTAACGAGCTTAATGCTAAAATATTTTTCCCTATTGGCGCTTTGTTAGATTACATATCGGGAATGAAAAAGAGATGCCCGAATTGGATGTCGAGGATGGGCATTGAGTGGGTATATCGATTGTGTACAGAACCCAAAAAAGTATGGCGAAGATATCTTATTGGAAATCCATTATTAATATGGCGCTCCATAGTCCATTTTACAAAGAGAGTTCGCAATAGAGTCTAACAAAGACATCGCTTTATTCTCATGCATATTCTCTATGTTCTCTTGTTTAGATGATAGAGCATTCTATTATAATTCTCAAGAATGTATATCGCTGCCGTGATCTTCTGGGCTTGCTTATCAGAAGAGATATAGTCTCATTTTAAAAACAAACGATTTTGAGTCCATTATTTTTTAAAACCTTTTTTAAAGATGATTATATTCACTAGTTTCTATACTGGACTTGGAAGTTTCTCAGAAAATATAGAGAAAGAAGAGGATGGTAGCATTCGGGAATGATTCCATGACTGCACCTAGACATTCGATTTGGAAAGTTCCAGTTTCGAGTCATTGGAAATTCGTACTTCTACCGTTAGCAGTTATATTTATTATCATCACATTCGGCATATTTTTATTTTGGCAAGCTACGATTGATGATGCATACATAAGTGCTCGCTATGCGAAAAATCTTGTGAAAGGATTTGGTTTAGTTTTTAACAGAGGGGAGAGAGTGGAAGGTTTTTCTAATCCTATTTGGGTTATATTCCTTTCAATTGGCGAGTATCTCGCGCTGCCATCTATATTTGTCGCTAAATGCATAGGAGCCATTTCTGCTTTGGCCTGTATTCCATACATTATATGGACTTGGCACAAGCTAAAAATCAACATAGTGATTTCTATTCCCGTGATACTCCTATTTGTGGCACAACCATCACTTTGGTTGTGGTCAGTTGCGGGTCTTGAGACTGTTTTCTACGCTCTTGTTATGTCTATGGCAATTGTGTCGGCAGGATTCGAAGCTCAAAATACTTCCAAATTTTCTCGATCTGCTTTGTTATGTGGAATTGCAGCCATGATTAGGCCAGAAGGGATCGCGCTCTTAGGTGTAATCATTGTGACAAAATTAGCTGGGGGACTTATTTCTGCCAGCAAAACAAGGATGATTCGATCCATATTTGGATCGATATTCATCTTTGCAATCACAGTTGGACCATACATCGTCTTCAGGCGAATATATTATGAGTCTTGGTTACCAAATACTTATTTTGCCAAAACAGGTGCTGTAGTAAACATCAGTAGCGGTTTTCATTATCTCATGCATTCCTTTAACTCTCCGGCTGGCATTGCGCTCCTATGTCTCGCTGTACCCACTGGGATATATCAGTCCAAAAAGTCTCCTGTTGTCTTAGGCCTTTTCCTTGGCTTAGTTACCCAGGTGAGTTTCACAATTTGGACTGGAGGGGACTGGATGCCCTTGGGGAGATACATTGTTCCCTTACTTCCAGTTGCCACTATTCTCGCTGGCATCGGGATCTCATCTGCGGCAGGTTTCTGGAACGAACATGAAATGCACCCACATTTATTTTCACTATTCAAATTCGCCTGCATTGCCGTGCCATTGTTATTCCAGGTTCCCTATATCTATCGCGCATATGGAGATTATTATTGGCGACTTAGCCGGGGACTTGAAAGTCGAGCTGCATTAGGCCTTTGGATGTCAAAGAACCTAAATGAGAACTTCACCATCGCATATGGTGATGCAGGTATGCTTGCGTATAAAAGCATGTTACCTCTTTTAGATATGAATGGCCTTGTCGACAAACGGATTGCGCAAATACGTCATAATTATTTTTCTCAGAATATTCGTGATAGTATAGAAGCTCAATACATAGTCGATAGGCGGCCATCAATGATCATTCTTGTAACTCGTGATCATCCAGACAAAATTTGGTTCCCGGTCGATTATGGTAAGGAATTGGTAAATAATTCTAGTTTCCATACATATTTTCAGCAAGCGGGATATCTAATTGCGTACCCACCGAAAAAGGTACCTGCATATCCTACAGGACGATTTTTAGTATTTTTTGCAAGACGCGACGTCCTCATTTCAGGCTTTCAGAGGATCCTTTGTTGTATTAATCAGGCCATAAGCACGGATCAGGATCCACAGCAGGCCTGCTTGAGCAGCTCTGCTGAACAATAGGAGAGCCATGAAATCTTCCACGGCGTTTCAACAAAAATACTTGCTGCTAACAAAAGATCTCCCTTTCGACTCGACGGAACAAACACCAATTATGGCAACAATTCTAAAAGTACTTGGACATTGTACTTTTGAATACATAATAGACTAACTCGATGGCTCCACAAAACAAAATAATAAAAGGACTAGCCTGGTCAAGTCTTGCTCAAACCATTAGTCAGGTTTGCCAATTTACCATTACTGCAGTTTTAGCACATCTCCTATCTCCAAGTGACTTTGGACTGTTCGGTATGGTCACCGTATTTACAGGATTTGCCACAATCGTTGGAGAGCTCGGAATTGGTGGAGCCATTATCCAAAGCCAGCGTATAGATGAATGTCACTATTCATCTGTATTTTGGTTCAATGTAGTAATTGGCTTAAGTTTAACGGTCATATTTGTTCTCATTGCTCCACTCATTGCACGTTTTTATGAAAGACCAGAGATTATCCCAATCTTGACAATAGTATCATTAAACTTCTTTTTGTCCTCATTTACAATTATTCAGCAAGCCGTTTTAATGAAAGCAATGGACTTTAAATCATTAGCGCTGAGAGATATTTTTGCTGTCACATGTTCTGGCACATTAGGTATATTATCCGCATCACGAGGCTATGGTGTATGGAGTCTTGTAATACAATTATTGGCGTATACGGCCACAAACAATTTATTGCTTTGGATCTCTTCAGAATGGCGTCCCAAATGGATATTCAGTTTTACGTCTATAAAGGAAATATTTCCTTTTAGTGCTCATGTGACAGGATTTCAATTGGTCAATTATTTTGCAAGAAATATGGACTACCTTCTTATTGGTAAAGTCTTAGGTTCTGAAGCTTTGGGATATTATACTTTAGCGTATAAATTAATGATGTTTCCTCTTCAAAACATTACATGGATTGTCAACAAGGTAATGTTCCCTGCATTATCAAAAATGCAAGAGGAAATGGTTAGGTTTCGTAGAAATTATTTATACATGGTCAAATCGGTTGCGCTACTTTCTTTTCCCATCATGGCATATTTATTTGTTATCGCTCCTGATATAATACAATTAGTTTATGGTAGCAATTGGAAAGTAGCTATTCCTTTAGTAAGAATATTTTGCTTTTGCGGAATGGTTCAATCAATTACGTCTTTGGGAGGTACTATTTATCTCGCAAAGGGGAGAGCTGACCTTCAGTTCAAAATGTCATTGATCAGTACGTTTATGCTTTTAATAGTTTTGTATATCGCAGTTTACAATGGAATAGAGGCAGTAGCATTTGCTTATACATCATTCTATCTAATCTGGGCAAACATTTCCATTTTCGTCGTAGCAAAATTAATTTCTCAAAATATCCTAAAAATATATAAAATTGCGTCAGTTCCTTTTATGTTCAGCATAGTATTAATAATTATCCTGACAAGTATCACAAAATTAATTTATTTAGGTCCGCTCCTTAAAATAGTTTCTTTCGCCGCCATAAGCTTTATAACATATGCTTTCATGATTATATTGAGTAAGCAGGTTATAATAAAAAAACATTGTCAATTTGATCTGGGAGAAGTGTAAGTGATTATTAATCCCGATAAAGAAATTGTTTCTAGAGAGTTGTTTGCGTTATTCCAAAAATATTCGGACAAGAAATTCGTTTTTATAGAACCCGGTGGTAATTGGGGGGATTATCTTATTTACAAAGGAGCCTATAAATTGGCTCAATTAGTAAAATTGGATTATTCAATTTTAACTTACTCGGAATATCAAAACACATATTCTATTTCAGCAGATATAGTGTATATTCATGGGGGTGGCGGATTTGTGCCCTGGTGGACAGGAAAACCTGCAAATATCCTTAATAAATTATCTGCCAACTTTCATGGTACATTGATATTAGGACCAACCACATATTTTAATGATGATGACTATATAAAAAAGATATTCTATGATTGTTTTAGATATTGCAACTATCGAGCTCTCTATGTTTTTGCAAGAGAACTGACATCATATAAGGTGGTCGAAAAGCATCTACATTGTAAATCAGAAATTGTTTATGATCATGATACGGCTCTAAATTTAGTTAGATCGGATATTATAGGAAATCAACAATATAAAGGAAAATATACCCTTTATGCGATGCGCAACGATAAAGAATTAAATAAGTCACAATCGTACAATTATTTTTCCTGGCTTGATCCAATAGGAGTGTCCTCGTCTTTTAATGAATGGTTAAATATTCACTTGAAGGCAAAACAAATAATTACTAATCGTACTCATTCAGCAATCTTAGGCGCTATTTTGGGTATACCGACTACGTTGTTGCCCAATAATTATCACAAAAACAGATCAATTTGGGAGTACTCATTACGAGAGAGGGGCGTTGAATGGTTAGACTCGATTAAATGCAAAAGCTATAACGATGTTATCAATCATATGCCCATTCTATGTCGTCTTTTTACATCGCATAGATATAAGCAAATGTTGAGATTAAAGCTAAATTATTTGGACTTTTAAAATTTGTAAAAACCACACGCATGGACGTAACTGTACTAATATCAACATGGGATAATGCAAAACGTCTAAAAATCACACTGGATACATTTAAGAAATTAATTATTCCCAATGGATTGACGTGGCAGCTAATAATCGTTAATAATAATTGCACAGACAATACAGATGAAATCGTTTCAAACTATAAATCCGCACTTCCAATATTATATTTGAAAGAGCCAGTCCAAGGTCTTAGCCGTGCGAGAAATACCGGGCTTAATATGGCGAAGGGACAATTGATAATTTTTACAGATGATGATGTCGAACCATGCAAAGAGTGGCTCGATATTTATTGGAAAGCATTTTTAGAAAACCAGAAAGGTTATTTTTGGGGAGGACCTATAGATAGCGATTATGAGAGCGGCAAACCAGATATGGATTTACTTTCTGTTGCTCCTTCTTCTGTAAGAGGACTTGTTTGGGGGACCCCAAAAAGGATTCTATCGGAAAGTGAATATTTTATTTCTGCAAACTGGGCAGCGCCTCTGGTCATGGTTTTAAAAGCGGGTGGTTTTGATATTGAAAAAGGCCTGGGATCTTCTTCGAATGTAAGCATAGGAGAAGAGACAGATTTGATGCGAAAATTGTGTGAGCTTAACTTATCTAGAATGTATCTCCCCAATGCTAAAATACAGCATTACGTTCCAAAAGAAAAATGCACGCTGGAACATGTGCTGGCGCGAAGCGAGGCATCCGCCTATGATGGATATAGCAAATATAAATATAGATTAAGGTCGTGGATCATTTTTAAAAAACCCATCGGATTATATATTCATATCATGGTATATTATCTTATTTATATATTAAAACGAATTTTCAAAAGAAAATTTTATAGCTCGTATATAAAGTATCGAGTTGCTATTATCGTTACTCGGGAGTACAAAAATAATTTAGCACTAAAATAATGCCACCCTGTATCTTTAGCGGAGAATTAAGATAAAGATGCCTAATTTATCTGTCATAATGACAATGTATAATGTTGAACGCTTTCTCCGAGAGGCAATAGAAAGCATTTTGTCTCAAACATATAGCGATTACGAGTACATTATTGTTGATGATGGCTCAACGGATAATTCGTTTGCTATTGCAGAAAGTTATCATGATCAACGTATTCATCTTTTTCGTTCACCTCACGTAGGTAGGGCCGCTGCACTAAACAAAGCAATAGGATATTCAAGAACAGATCTATTGGCTTTTATGGATGCAGATGATATTTCTAAGAGTACTAGATTTGAAGAGCAGATGCGATTTCTTTCTGAGAATCCATTTATTGGCGTTGTCGGCAGTTGGGCAGAGAGAGTTGATGAAAACAGGAAATACATACGCATTATCAAATATCCAGAATATCATACACAGATTGAGTACAGGATGACTGCAATTCGTTCTCTTTTATTTCCAGGAAGTATAATAAGAAAAAAGTTAATTATTCATGTAAATGGGTTCGATGAATCCATAGTAGCATCAAGCGATAGTGAATTAATGCGCCGATTGTTACCAATAACTCAATTCCATAATATACCTAAACCATTATATGTGTATCGAAAGAATAGAAGTTCGATCTCTTTTAGACTAAACGATTTACAAAAAAACACTCAACTTAAAAAAGGGAAAGAATACTTAATGACAGTGTATGACAAGCAATCAGCCATCTTGTATCGTAGAATTGGAATTTGTGAATATTATAACGGATCAATGCATACCGCGAAAATGTATTTATTTAAAGCTCTATGTTTAGGCGATCTATCATACAAAAATGTTCGATATTTTTTCCCATCTTTCTTGGGAGATAAACTTTTTTCACTTTATCGTCGCGAATTGAAAAAAAGATTTTAGATTCATTAAATCATTTTCAACGATTTGTTTAATAATCGCCATATTTATGTCGATATATAATTATTCAACGATAATTAGTGGATAGACCAAAAGCATATTGAATTATTCCCATGCCTAAATTATCCGTTATAATGACAATGTACAATGTAGAACCTTACCTTCATCAGGCTATAAAAAGTATTTTATCACAGACATATCGTGATTTTGAGTTCATTATTCTAGACGATGGTTCAACAGATAATTCGATCGCTATTGTTGAAAGTTATAACGATCCACGAATCCGACTAATTCGATCAGCTCATATCGGAAGAGCAATGGCATTAAATAGCGCGATAGGATATGCAAAAGCAGAAATATTAGCATTAATGGACGCAGACGATCTTTGTATTGCTTGTCGGTTTGAAAAACAGTTGTCAATCTTAAATAATTTACCTAAAGACACGCTTCTTTCTTCTTGGTATGGTGTATTTTATGGTTCAACAATGCACTATTATGTTACTCCCCCGACTACTTCAAGGGAAATTAAAAAAGGATTATTATTACACAGTTATATTTCACATCCAGCATTAATGTTATATAAAGACACGCTAGTTAGCGAAGGTGGTTATAGATCAAGCATTAAAGAGCAGGCATTTGTGGATTATGAAACATGGTTAGGTATTAAAGATAAAATAGAATTTTACATTATTCCTGAAATATTAATTTATCATCGATATAGGCAAAATTCATTGTCTAATAATATTTATTATAAGCAGAGGATCATGTATTCTATTCAACAACCTTATTACAATGATTTGCAAGCGCAATTTGGGATATCGGTTAAATGGGAGGAATATCTCTATAGGGGCTGGAGAGAATATTTTTATGGAAGTAAAAATAAAGCGAGAAATTACTGGAGGCGGCTTGGCTTTCTTATTTATCGTCACCCGAGAGTAATCCTTGCATGGTTGACAACATTTATGCCCGAACATCTTTTTATTCAATTTAAAGAATCGAGAGCAAAATTTCGCCTAATGTACTTATTCTTTTATTATACAAATAAATCAAAAATACTCCGTAATCAATTAGACACTTTGCTAAATGAATAAATCTATAAAGGTGTTGTTGCTCGCAGATGATCTTTTACCTGGTGGTGTATCACGGCATATTGTGGATATTGCAAACTATTCCTTCTCAACTGATATAAATATATTTGTTGCTGCTGCACAAAGCCGATACACTGAAAAGTTAGATCTGCAAGTACCATTTACGCCACTTTCATTACTGAAAAAAGATTCATTTGATAAGAATATCTCTGGAATCTTTCCTTCAATGTATCGTCTGTCTCAACTTATTAGGAAAGAAAATATTGATATAATACATTCTCATAAAAGATATACTCACTTCCTTGGAAAGATGCTATCCAAATATTATGATATTCCACATATCACATCTTATCATAGTATGCCAATTGGCAAAAAAATATTTTCTGTATTTGGTGATTTCTCCATTTGTTGTGCAAATGCAGTAAGGAATCAAGCTATCAATGAATTCGGCTGCCCTTCTGAGCGAGTAAAAACAATTTATAATGGGATAGAACCATTAAAGGTACATGATAAAAATAATAAAAAGTCTACTCTCGATATTTTAGGTATTCCTCTTGGGAAAAGAATTATCTCTTCTGTTGGTCAATTTATTCCTATCAAAGACAAAGAGTCATTGATATTAGCAGTGAAAATTCTGAAAGATGAGAGAGATATATCCAATTTTATCTTTGTACTTTTAGGATATGGTCCTCAAAAGAATTATCTAAACGAATTAGTCAAGAAATTAGAATTGGGAAAATCAGTTATTTTCGTGGACGGTTTGTTTAGTGTCGAGGCGCTTATAAATGTCTCAGAATTTATGATATTGAGTTCCGTACTTGAAGGTTTTCCGATCATTCATTTAGAAGCAGCAAGTTTGGGGAAAATGCATATTAGCACGAACGTTGGAGGGAGCTCAGAATTCATAGAAAACAATAGAACAGGATTATTAATAGAACCGAAAAACCCTCAACAATTGGCAAAATCAATTGCATATCTCATTGATAATCCCCAGGAATATATAAGAATGGGTAAAAACGCAAAAATGAAATATGAAGCCGATTTTACCTTCGATGTGATGATAGAAAAAATAATTAAGGTATATCGATCTGTTTATTCAAAACACAGCTCTTGTCTTCATTCTGAATAACTTCATTCCTTAAAACAGAGTTTCATCAATTACAAGAAAGATGGATTTGCGATAATATTTCATCAATTAAAAGCAATATTGCCATCGGTGTCGATGGCCCTTTTGATTCTTATTCTGGCGATAAATCAAGAACACCCTTATGGTTGCGTAAACTTGGCATGGAGTGGTTCTTCCGATTGATTCAGGAACTGGGGCAATTAGGGAAGAGATATGTAATTGGAATACTACAATTTACATTCTTAGTATTTAACTAATAAATTAAAAAGACATGTAAATGACAACTAGATATCTGATCTAAGATGTCGAAAAGATCGGCAAAAATATTAAAATATGTCTATTCGATTGAAAAGAATGTTCCATCATTTTATCGAATAATCATTCTTTCTGTTTTGTTCATGCTTGTTTTATCATTTCGTTGGAATTATCAGGATCCTAGAATATTAAGGGATATTGTTGAAAGGCCACAAATCATCGCTGAAAAAAATGACATTCATAATTATCTTTTGCTTGTTGGACATTTTCGGAAGGATTCTATCGAGGGCACAATAAGAACGCCTTTCAAATATCGCATTTTTGCTCCACTGCTTGCGTCAATACTACCGTTACCACCGTTAACTTCTCTCAATATTGTAAATCTTGCGTTCCACTTGATTTCGTTATTTGCTCTTTACAGAATTATGGTTTTGCTAAAATATTCTTCTTATGATCAAACGATTGGGTTGTTTCTCTATATATGTTCATATCCTTTGTTAATGTTTGGTGCTGACGGATGGAATGAGCCGGTGTCTATAGGATTTATACTTATCGGAATGTATTATCTTATTAAGGGCAGAAGAAACATTGTGCTACTCATAATAGCGCTAGGATCGCTGAATAATGAGAAAATAATAATTCTTGTTTTTTTCACATTAGTCTACGAATGGAAACACAAATATTTCACTACAATGGCCACTGGACCATTTATTTATATTGCGACCCAAGTTATTATTCGTTATTGGAGTAATAGATTCTTGGTTAACAATGCAAGCATCGAAAATTTCCCGTTAGGGTATGTATGGTTTCCTTCAATTCATCACATTTACTATAATTTCATATTACGGTGGAGAAACTATCCAAGTGCGTTGGCTACATTTGGTTTCGTGGGAATTGGAACAGTGATATTCTTAAAACAGAAATTGTATAGGGTGTATCCAGAATATGTTCCATTTGTTTTTGGGTTTTACTCTTCTATGATTCTTTATATCTATGCTATAACAACCGCAGTAGCTTCGGGGAGATTGTTATGGTACATATATCCGTTCTCGATTATATTGACAGTAAAAATGTTGCAACACTTTCATAATTCATATGACAAAGTTATTTGTGACTAGAATTGCAAATATTTTAAGCATAGAAAATAATAATTGAAAGAATATTTCAATTGAAACAATTAAGCATAAATCAATTGTCCTTGACCGACAGTGTGATTAAGCTAGCCATTACTAAGTATATTTCCCTTTTGATTGTAATTGTTCATTCAATGAATGCCCAATTCGTATTAAAAAATGATACGATTGTTAATGGAACATACCGTTTATTATATTCGAATGAAGGGTACTCATATTTAGTTAATGGATATAAGGACAAACCTTCTTTTTCTGGAGCAGTCAATGAAACAGAAGAGCAGTCATATCCAACACAGAACCTTATTATTGCGCTTCCACCAAATTCACACCCCAAGATAAACCTGACCGTATCAAAGAAACAACAACTGCCATCTGGACAATTAAAAAAATATTCTTTACGTGACAGCCAATTATACGAATTAAAGGGATATCTTTGGATTGACAACTATTATTGTGCTCGTATCGTTATCAACCCAATTATGTATAATAAAGCAAGTAGTCAAATTGAAGAAGTACAAGAATTCTATATCGATATTCCTTTGCAGCAACCAATTGCAGAAGTAGCCTCAAAAGAAAATATCCTTGCATCAAGTATTATAGATAATTCCAAATATGGTTCTCAATGGAAATCTCAAGAGTTATTTTATTCATCTGCACAAACAGATTCATGGATTGATTATAATGCTGATTATGTAAAACTTGGGGTTGCAAAGGATGGCATCTATCGTTTACGATATAATGATCTTCTCTCATATGGCGTTCCTGTTAGTTCTTTAAATCCAAAAACAATTAAAATATATTTGAAGGGAAAAGAGATACCGATATATGTCTATGGAGAAAATGACGGTAGATTCGATCCAGGAGATTATATAGAATTCCTTGGACGGAGAAATTACGGTGATGTTCGTTATCGTGAAGCTGCGCCATTTGGCTCTTCATACTATGAATACTTGAATCTATATTCAGACACAACAATCTACTGGTTGAATTGGAGCGGTTCATTAGGTCAAAGAATCGACACTATCATAACCGTATCCGTATTAACAAAAGATACGCTACGATATTATGATGAACTAGTACATAGTGAACGTAATCAATTTTGGGATTTCTCATTAGATCCAGGGAATATAACCGACCAAGTGAGAAGAAATGATCCTGCGATTTTGGAAAATGAGACATGGGGAGATGGTCAGCTATCTGTCACTACATTTTCAGCCACTTTTTCACTGTCAGATTTATATCCAAATAAACCAGCGAGAGCGTTTGTGAAACTGCAAGATTATGCATCTGATATTCAAACAAATGCTCATAATCTGGCACTATCGATTAATAACACACCAACTTTGTACGATTCAGGATTTATTAACAAATATCAGGTCAAAACACTTAATGCAAATTTCTCTTCTTCGGTTTTATCGAATGGCAACAATACGGTTGTTATTCATTCGTTTCCTACGGCAAATACAATTAACTCTGTATATCGTGATTGGTATGAACTTGAATATCCACGTTATCTTATTTCAACAAATGACTCTCTCAACTTCGCATACAATAATCTGGTATCTCCAACAATTGCGTCTCTTTCCGTAACAGGACTTTCAGCGAATACATTTTCTTTGTATAAATTTAGATTGCAGGACAGTTCTGTGCTAAAAATAACAAACTTTGTCAGGAGCGTTGATACTCTCAGGTTTATTGATACTGTCGCAAATGGAACATACTATTTTCTTGTACGAGAAGATGAGATTACCGCGCCATTATTTTTTTATAAAAAGAAATTTACAAATCTTCGAAGCACAGCCAACAAAGCAGATTATATAGCGATTACCCATCCATATTTTAATTCAGCAGTATCAAATTACGTTTCCTTCATCGCATCACAATATAATGTTTCTACAAAACTTATTAACATTTTCGATATCTACGATGAATTCAATTACGGTTTTTTTGCCCCGGAGCCAATCAAGGAATTTCTGAAATGCACACACTCCTTCTGGCAAACGCCATATCCCAAAAATGTCCTGCTGATTGGAAAGGGGACATATGATTTTTACGGAAATAAAACACGTTATTTCGGAGCACCGCCGACACCCAATTTTGTTCCTCCCTATGGCAATCCTGTCAGTGATACATGGTTTGTGCAGTGGGATACAACTGGCTCGTTGATTCCTCAAATGAATATAGGTAGAATTCCAGCGAAAAATATTGATGAATTTCAATCATATGCTGTAAAGCATCAAAAATATGTATCAAAAGGATTTGATGACTGGAATAAGCGCTTTTTGTTCTTTGCGGGAGGAACTTCAACAGATCCGAGTCAGATTGCCCAATGCAAGAGTGTAAATGATTTCATTATTAATAACTACGCGAGCATACCTCCCATTGGAGGAATTGTTACCAACTTTTATAAGACCATAAATCCAATTACGAATTTCGGACTTTATTCGCAAGATTATATAAATAACGCTATCGACCAGGGTGGTGTATTCATTTGTTACGTTGGCCATAGTGGGACAGAAACATGGGATAATGGCATTGTTGATATTTCTCAATTGTCAAACATTCGAGATCGAAATCCGATGATCTCAGATTTTGGGTGTTCGACAGCAAAATTCGCTGAATCGGATGTTGTCTCATTTTCGGAATATGCAGTAAGCGGATTGCAGGGACAGGCAATTGCATATTTCGGTAATTCCTCTTTCGGCTTTACATCAACAGCATTTTCATTTCCTCAGGTTTTTTATAAGAAACTTCTCATTGATACCTCTGCATCGTTGGGAGATGTACATCGATTGGCAAAAATAGATTATATCAAACAATATGGGACATCGGATACTTATGGCCTTTTTATTAAAACGAATACACTGATCGGAGATCCGATTATTCAACTGCCAATACCGACAAAACCGAATTATTCCTTTACAAATACAACTATTACAATCAACCCCGAACGACCAACAGAACAAACAGATAGTGTGACTTTATCATTGAATTATTTTAATTTGGGTGCTGTCATCGGGGATTCTGTCGAATTTCTTGTAACTGATAGTTATCTCGGCAGCGTTGTTTTTTCTCGTACAATAAAAAGATCTGTCCCTCTGTATTCCGACTCACTCCTTATAGTTATTCCTGTGAAAGGCAAGCCCGGGGAACATACAATAACCATAACGGCAGATCCGTTAAACAAAATTGATGAGATCTATAAGAATGACAATTCGTTTGTATATCGCTTGTTAATTGCCAGCAGCAACATCAGGAATTTGTCGTTAACCACTACATCCAATCAAACTAAGGGTAAAATTTTATTTCTGAACCCCTCTATCAATCCATCTCAATCTTATTTTTTAGTAGACGTCAGTTCACAGCAATCCTTTGCACAAAGCCATAGTTACACAGTTCCGTATGATACATTTTATACAAGCTTTTCTTTTGATACAACCTTCAGAGGGAAAAGAGTGTGGATACGACCGAGATACGATAATTCGAACGTCGAAGGATTAGCTTGTTCATATTTTTTTGGATCAAAAGATAATTATCTGCTAAATGACAGCACTTCATTTTCTCTGCTCACAATGGACAAATTGAACTTCCTACAAAATAAATTAGTTTTAGATACAAGCAAAATAGTACTCAGTGCAATATCGGCAGGATTTAATGATGGAAGGACAGCGGTTATTTCAAAAAATGATCAAAATTATATTCCAATAAGTTATAACCGCGGCCATCATTTATGTCTATTTAACGCGACAACATTGGAATTTATTGGCTACTATTATTTTGATATTCGGGACGATGCATCTCAAGTGGGTCCTTACAAAACTCTTATTGATACATTGACCTCAGATTACATCATAGCTATAGCGATTACTGAAGAAGGGGAAATGAATTTAACGACAGCATTAAAATCATCCATCAAAACATTGGGAAGTATTTATATCGATAGTGTAACATACAGAGGATCATGGGCACTCATTGGACGTAAGGGTGCAATCCCTGGCAGTGTCCCTGAGAAATATTCTTCACCTTTTCAAGGTCGAGTTCAAATAGATACAACGATCAACATACCTAATACAAATGGCACATTTGAAACAGGAACACTTGGGCCGGTAGCAGATTGGAAGAATATCAACCTCTCATATTTTATTCCTTCAGGTGGAACTATTGCAATGAAAGTACTGGGTATAAAGAACTCAGGCATCGATACACTTCAGCAACTTAATGTTGCCGATTCAACAATTGATATTTCATCCATAAACCCAGTTCAATATCCCCAAATCAAACTAACTGGAGCATTGCAGTCTAATTCAATAAAAATATCGCCAACGATCTCATCTATCGATGTGAATTATAATGCATTACCTGAATTAGGGACAAATTATCAAACGGTAAAATGTTCTGTTCGTCAAACTGGAAACCAAAGCAAACAACTGCTGCCAGGCGATTCAGTATTGCAAGGTGACATGGTTGATATCGTGTTCCGAGTGTATAATGTTGGTGGTATACCAACCAAACATGTTGGTGTCATAGCCCAATCTGTATGGGATAATGGCAACACGGAACAGATCGCAAACATTACGATAGATTCAATTGGAATATGCTCATATAAGGAAATAACAACATCGTATAACACGGCGGTTGGAATAGGAAGACGTACTCTTCAAATCATAATCGATCCTGACACGTTGATCAAGGAATTATATAAGGATAACAATTATTATTTCATACCAATATATGTAAAGAAGGATACTGTCCGGCCATCTTTCGACATTACATTCGATGGGCAGCACATTATTAATGGCGATTATGTCTTACCGAATCCAACAATCGTAATAACGATTTATGACAGCAGCCCTTTGCCGATACAAAGTCCTTCACTTGTCAATCTGACTTTA
>Ga0182027_10000647_pt1 | contig 59497 bp, 54 predicted proteins | sample 712E1DmetaG_FD_121300 | JGI IMG/M metagenome (GOLD analysis project Ga0182027, IMG submission 121300) | Permafrost microbial communities from Stordalen Mire, Sweden - 712E1D metaG (Illumina Assembly) | ecosystem: Environmental > Terrestrial > Soil > Wetlands > Permafrost | place: Sweden...
CCTGGGTTGACCACAGCAAGTGTAGTAAAGCTCCAGGTATAGGTACTAGCCAGGGCATTACCGGCCAGATCTTTAGCCCCGGTGTTAATCATGGCAGTATATACGGTATTGGGTGTGAGATCGATTGTCGGCGTAAAGGTTGCGATATTGCCGGCATAAGTCACTGTACCGTTAACAGGTGTTGTTCCCTGTTTTAAAGTAAAGGAGAGTGGAGTGATGGTTAAGGGGTTCATCGCCTCATCAAAGACGGCAGCCATGGCACTGTTGATAACCACATTTGTGGCAGCATTAGCCGGGATGGTGGAAGTCACTATGGGTGGCGTAGTATCCGGGGCTGCACCTGTATTAAAACTCCATATATAATTACTTGCCAATTCATTCCCTTCTACGTCCTTAACAACGGAGGAAATAGTGGCAGTATATAAGGTACCGGGTGTGAGATTAACTGCCGGTGTAAAGATTGCCGTTGCGGCGGTGAGGGCCACTGTACCGGTAACAGGGGTTGTTCCTTGCTGTAAGGTAAAGGACACGGAGGTGAATGTACCCGGGTCCATCCCCTTACTGAAGACCGCGAGGACTGCAGTATTGGGATGCACACCTGTTTCCCCATTAGCCGGTAGGGTATTATTCACTGAGGGTGGACTGTTATCCGGGGTTTCACCGGTTGTGAATCTCCAGATATAAGGACTGGCCAGCGCATTGCCTGCCAGGTCTTCAGCCCCGGTAGTAATCGTGGCAGTATATATTGTGTCGGGTAAGAGAGCAGTTGCCGGTGTAAAGATAGCCATGGTACCGACGGTGGTCACTGTGCCGGCAACAGGCGTGTTCGCCTGTCCTTGCTGGAAGATGAAGGTGCTAGTAGTTAAGGGTTGCATTACTTCAGTGAAAACAGCGCCGACTTTAGTGTTGATAGACACACCCGTAGCACCATCTGCATTGATGGTGCTACTAACCACAGGTGGAGTAGTGTCTGGCGCTTGGGTAGTAGTGGTAATAGTCTGTGTAGATGTAGGTATCTGTGTAGATGTTATCGTGGTTGTAGGTGTTTTACTGGTACAGGCTGACACCAGTAAAATGGCCAGTATCATGATGATAGATATCGCGAGTGAGAGTATATTCTTCCTTTTCATTTGAAACCTCCTATTTATTTTGTATCGTGCATATTTAATTTAACCTAGTAATTTCCTTACTTATCTATAAACCTGCAGGCTTTATTAGCCCCAGGCATTTCCTGCTTATTATCGCTTTCTCTTCTCCTATCTTGTACCGCCAGATTCATATCTACCTATGGATATATGCAATAATAGCCAGTATGCCAATGATGATGAGATAAATCCCCACCAAGTAATTAAGTATTTTGGGGAATATCATCACGATGACACCGAAAACGATGCTTGATATTCCCATCCATAGACCTAGAGCTGGTAATGTTATTGCCGGCATTTGAACTTACCTCCTCCCAACTAATTTAATACCTCTTTAATTGCGCATGAATTACACTTGTGAAAGTATTAACGCTTGGCTGCATAATCCCATTGCACTCAGACAGTCCTGTCTTCAATAATCGAGTCGGGAACATTTTGTTTGACCGATTTAACGCCACCCATCGCGTTTACTTTGGTAGTGTAGCCTTCACCTGAATTTGCGATGATGTGTCCATTGGTATGTGTTAGTCTCCAGCGGAACTCCCCGATTTTGTCTTTGTAAATTTGGAACTTTGCTGCCATGTCGTTACCTCCTATTAAGTGCCTTATTTATAGCTCTCTTCCAATTTGCATGCACCTTATCGCACGTGAACAAGATATAATACCAGCAGTTAATATGAGTATGTGCTACACAATTCATTGCTACAATCCTCTTCAGCAGGGTGAAGGACTGCATTTGGATTCGATTGACTAATCTAATGAGTGGTAATTATTAGTGCTTGACAAGTGGGGTTTAAAGGGGGGTACAATGATACCAAGAAGATACTCTAAAGGAGTAAATAAAGGTACCAAAAAATGTACCAGGGAGGTATATCACGATGGCAAGCAAGCAACAAACAGCGGAAAAGTTAGGAGTCCTGACAATCGGCTTCAGTCCGGTTGTACGTGAGGGTCTGCAAGCTATCCTGACCAAAGATAAAACAATTGAAGTTATGGGAGACGCCGCAGATGGTGAGGAAGCGGTTCAACGCATTAAGCGAGCAGGCGACCGCGGATGGACTATCAATGTAGTACTCACCGAGACTCGTAACGGTAAAGTCGATGGCACGCAAGCGACGAGGCTTATCAAGGATAAATTCCCGGAGATAGCTGTCCTTGTGTTGACAGAGAACATCAACGATTCTTATGTGATTGACGCTATCCACGCCGGTGCGGGGGGATATATTTTCCTCAAAGATATGACACCGGAAGCATTGTTACAAAGCATCCATCGTGTTGTCGAGGGTGTCATGCAGATGAAGACGGAATTACTGCATACTGCCGTAGAAAATCTAATCCAAAATGGACGAAAGACACTTGCCGAGCGTACCACTGAGGCGGCGCATCTCACCGAGCGGGAAGTCGATGTTCTGAGACTTATGGGGAACGGAGACTCCAATAAGATAATGGCCGAAACTCTGGGTATAACACTGGACACTGTTAAAAAGCACGTGCGAAACGTTATCGATAAATTACAGGCGCGCAGTCGCACCCACGCGGCTATTATCGCGGCTCAAGCAGGTATCGTTGGCAACCCTATCAACGGCACTGTTCAAATCCAATCAGAACCGGAATAAAGTTATAATATTGACCCGGAAAGCAAAACCGTTAACTTAAATAAAAAGATAGCTCGAATGTTCTGTGGGTTCTGTCTATCGTACGGTACCGCCCAGTTAACACTCTGCGGACACTTTGTGATACTTCTGCTATACAACTACATTATTTTCCTTACATTGAAGCGAAGCGCAGTTTTTAGTCTTCTTATACAACCAGTTCGTAAAATATATCCTTATCCTGGTAAGCCTTCTTCTTTAGAAAGTATTGACAATACTTGTATTTATTTTTATTATAATCAATATTAGGAATTAGTACTGATTATGAGAAGAGATACCAAACAACGAGAAGCTATCCTTAAGATACTGCGAAATACAAGGTCTCATCCTACGGCTGACCAGATATATGATGAGGTCAGAAAGGACATACCTAATATCAGCAAGGGCACAGTCTATCGTAATCTTCAGGTTTTGGAAGAAGACGGAGCCATTACAGAACTGAAAATTAATGGTACCCAGAGCAGGTATGAGGTAAAACAGGAAAGCCATTACCACTTCAGATGTGAAAATTGCGGGTGTGTTTGTGATTTAGATGAGCCAGTGGTTTTTGAATTAGATAAACGGGTGGCTAAAAAGACTGGTTTCAAAGTTAAAAACGATCAAACTGAGTTCCATGGATTATGCAAAAATTGCCAGTAAAAATAAATAAAACTGTGTAAGGAGGGAATAGATGCCAACAAATGATGAATCAAAAAAGAACCAGACTACCGCTGCTAGCAAAGCCACGGCAAACCGTGACTGGTGGCCAAAACAATTACAGCTTAATTTCCTGCATCAGCATTCCTCCAAATCTAATCCCATGAGCGACGATTTCAACTATGCTAAAGAGTTCAAGAGCCTTGACTTGGGGGCGGTAAAGAAGGACCTCAGAGAACTGATGATCAAGTCACAGGACTGGTGGCCGGCGGACTTTGGCCATTATGGGCCCTTGTTCATCCGCATGGCATGGCACAGCGCCGGCACCTACCGTATGGGCGACGGCCGCGGTGGTGCTGGTAGCGGTCAGCAACGTTTCCCACCTCTCAACAGCTGGCCTGACAATGCTAACCTCGACAAGGCACGCCGGCTACTCTGGCCGATCAAGCAAAAATACGGTCGAAAAATCTCATGGGCCGACCTGATGATCCTCGCCGGCAACGTTGCACTGGAGTCGATGGGATTCAAGACCTTCGGCTTTGCTGGTGGTCGTGAAGATGTTTGGGAGCCGGATGAGGACGTCTACTGGGGTTCCGAAACCACCTGGTTAGGCGGTGACAAACGCTATTCAGGGGAGAGAGAACTCGAAAATCCACTTGCCGCCGTGCAAATGGGTCTGATTTACGTCAATCCGCAAGGCCCAAACGGTAACCCGGATCCGCTTGCTGCTGCCAAAGATATTCGTGAAGTCTTCGCCCGTATGGCGATGAACGATGAGGAAACGGTGGCCCTTATTGCGGGTGGCCATGCCTTCGGCAAGACACACGGCGCTGGCGATCCGTCGTTAGTAGGCCCCGAGCCTGAAGCCGCTCCCATCGAGGAACAAGGCCTTGGCTGGAAGAGCAAATTTGGCACAGGCAAAGGTAATGACGCGATTACTGGTGGCCCGGAAGTCATCTGGACAAATACGCCAATAAAATGGAGTAATAACTTCTTAAGGATTCTGTTTAGCTTTGAATGGGAATTGACGAAAAGCCCCGCCGGTGCGTACCAATGGAAGCCAAAGGGAGACACGGGCACTGGCACCGTGCCGGATCCCCATGACCCGTCCAAGCGTCGTGCACCGGGTATGCTAACCACTGATCTCGCTCTGCGTTTCGATCCTATTTACGAAAAAATATCAAAGCGCTTCTATGAGAACCCGGATCAGTTAGCTGATGCCTTCGCCAGGGCGTGGTTCAAGTTGACACACCGCGATATGGGTCCACGTACGCGCTATCTCGGCCCAGAGGTTCCTGCGGAAGAGCTCATCTGGCAGGATCCTATCCCGGCGGTCAATCATAAATTGATTGACGAGAATGACATCGCTTCCCTCAAGAACAGGATACTTGCTGCAGGTCTGTCTGTCCCGGAACTGGTTTCTACCGCTTGGGCATCGGCGTCTACCTTCCGCGGCTCGGACAAACGCGGCGGTGCCAATGGTGCCCGTATTCGTCTGGCTCCTCAGAAAGACTGGGAAGTCAACCAGCCTGCCCAGTTGGCGAAGGTTCTCAAGATCTTGAAGGGTATCCAGAGCGAGTTCAATAAAGCCCAGTCAGGTGGTAAGAGAGTCTCACTGGCTGACATGATTGTTCTGGGTGGGAACGCGGGCATCGAAGCGGCAGCGAAAAAAGCCGGCCACGACGTGACGGTTCCCTTCACACCGGGACGCATGGATGCCGCGCAGGAACAAACCGATGCGGCTTCCTTCACCGTGCTTGAGCCGGTCGCCGATGGGTTCCGTAACTACCTCAAGACTAAGTTCTCCGTTTCAGCTGAAGAACTGCTGGTTGATAAGGCACAATTGTTGACGTTGACCGCACCCGAAATGACGGTACTTGTGGGCGGCATGCGTGTTTTGAATACTAACTATGGACAGACTCAGCATGGTGTCTTCACCAAGCGGCCAGAGACACTCACCAATGATTTCTTTGTGAATCTGCTTGATATGAATACAACCTGGAAGGTAATATCTGAAGACAAGGATATATTCGAGGGTCGTGATCGCGTAACGTGCAAACTCAAATGGGCAGGTACGCGTGTCGATCTGATCTTCGGTTCAAATTCACAGCTCCGGGCGCTGGCAGAAGTCTATGCAAGTTCGGACGCTCAGATGAAGTTTGTTGATGACTTTGTAGCAGCATGGAACAAGATAATGAACCTTGATCGTTTCGACCTCGCCGGTCATTAGCAACATATAGGTGAGGCGTTTCAATATTATATTGAAACGCCTCACTTCCTTATCAGAGAGTCCGTCTCTATGTATTTAAACTCTAAATAATCCAGGTTATGTGTTCAAGGTACCGCTTGATGCAATATTTTGCTATCGAGTGTAAAATAAAGCTAAGGTTGTAAATATGACTTATAAAGTACGGTTATTGACCACTTCAGAAGAGGTTATTCCTTTCAGTCACATACAACCTCTGGCAGAGCAAAAACTGATTTCCGGGACAGACCAACTCTGGGAAAGAATTGAAATATACAGTTCGAGCGATAATCTGCTATCTACCTTAGAGCGAGATATCATTGAACCAGGGAGTGTTGGGGAAGCCACACTTAAAGAACTGACCCGTAAGATACAGGATAAGTATCCGGTCAAAACGCGACAATGGTTAAAAAATTATTTTACCACAGTTAAAGCGATATATACTTTCAACATCTTTCCAGACCGGATGACAAAAAAGACTTGGCCTATTTTAGGAGGGGTTCAGAATTTTCTAAAGCAATCGTTAAATGGCATTATTCAAGCTGACAATGAAGGGTTTTACAACGAAGATGGTGACTATATCTTATGGCAAATGTACGACGGCACAACTGGCAATATTCAGGCAGCCAATTTAACTGAAAACGGAGAATGGATTACATTTTCCTTAAGACTTGATGATGAAAAGGCGGTTGATTCGTTTAAACAAGGAGTAATTCCAAAGAAAGGATTCCTCAGTCGTATTTTAGGGATTTGAGAGTTGAATAATCGGGAATATGGATTTTTCACAGCAGCCCAAAGTCTGAGCCATTACACTTCCAAAAGACATAAACAACAAAAATCTAATTTGTATACTATAAGTCACGAAATCTTGTTTCGGGAATTTTCAAATAGGGCGTAGTGAACGCAATAGCCATTAAACCAGACTGAATAAGAGTTCGAAGGTTTTAGTTCTGTCTATCGTACGGTACCGTCCACCATCATCCCTTCACCCCAGCACCCCATCCAAATTCCAAAAATCAATAAACAACAGGTAAATATCAATAATCATACATCGGCTCAATAAGCTGAGTATCTTCGGAGTTCCAAACAAATTACAAATTAGAATACCTAAAACCGAAAATGCACTAGAAAGTACAAGAATTTTCCAAGCCTCACGTAAAATTAATCAGCTTTAAGGCGGTACCCGACTCCCGATTCAGTAATAATGATTTGTGGGCGTGCCGGATCCAGTTCAATCTTTTGCCTGAGATTACTGATGTTGACTCGTAACATGTGAAATTCATCGACGTATTGCTGACCCCAAACCTCGATTAACAGGTGTTTATGTGTCAGAACCTTACCTGCATGCACCACCAGTACTTTAAGTAATTCATATTCGGTGGGTGTAAGCTGGACTTCACGTCCATTTACCTTTACCAGTCGTCGTACCAGATCGATCTCCAGATTACCAATTTTAAATGCTTTTTCATCCTTCTTAAGAGACCGTCTTAACGCGGCGCGAACCCGGGCAAGCAGTTCGCCGACAGCGAATGGTTTAGTCAGATAATCATCAGCGCCCAGATCGAGCGCGGCGATTTTATCCTTTTCCGAACCTCTGACGGAGAGAATAATAATCGGTATTTGTGTCCACTCACGGAGCGACCGTGTTACTTCAATACCATCGATGTCAGGTAGTCCAATATCGAGAATAATAATATCAGGCTTCTCCGCGGCGGCTTTAGTGAGTGCGTCGTTCCCTGAAACAGCTTCAATAGTTTCGTATCCTTGAGAAGTTAAAGTTACCTTTAAAAATGTTCTTATCGATTGTTCATCATCGACAACAAGGACTCTTTCATTAGCCATTGGGCCGCTCACCCTTATTTTTAGCGTTCTCCGCTACAGGTAGAATTATGCGGATAATAGTACCACCACCCATCCGGTTTTCAGCCTCGATGCGTCCGCCATGAGCCTCTACTATTCCTTTGCAGATCGATAAGCCCAAACCTGTGCCGGCCACGCTTCCTGCATGTTCGACCCGATAAAACTTGTCGAAGACTTTTAGTAAGTCTTCAGGTGGGATACCGAAACCACGGTCGGCAATTTCGATGTAAACTTCTTTCCCGACATTTTTACCTTTTATCTCTATCAGCGAATTACCCGGCGAGTATTTGTGGGCATTATCGATCACATTAACCAGCGTTTGAACAATCAGTCCAAAATCTACTGTAACAAAAGGCAGGTCAGTTGGAATATCGACTTTGATGGAACGGTCTGAAAGATGGCTTTTTAATTGTTCCAGAGCTGTACCTACCAGGTCTTGTACATCGGAGGGCTCCCTTAATATTCTGATAGCTCCAGCTTCGACTCTGGAGATGTCTAAAAGGTTTGTTATCAAATGATTCAGACGTTCAGCTTCTTCGCGTGCAACCTGGACAAGTTTGGTTTGAGCTGCAATATCGAGATTAATGCCCTTTTCCTGAAGGCTGCTGAGTACTCCAATAATGGAGACTAAAGGAGTGCGTAAATCATGCGATACAGAATTGAGCAAAGCCGTCTGTAACTTTTCGGTGTCCCGTAATATTTGTGCGTTATGAGCCTCTTCATTAAGCAGGATACTTTCGATGGAGACAGCTGCGAGGTCGGCATATGCCGACAGTAATCTCTCTTGCCCGATTGTTAATTTCGCATCGGCATCACCTGATAAAATTGCTAAAACTCCCACCTTCCCTCTAGATGTAACAAGGGGGATATATCGGGCTTTGGCGTTGGGTAATGTATCAGTCCCGGAGCCGACCACTTTTTGATGTTCGAATGCCCAAATTGCGGCAGCCATTTCATTTTCGTCAATATTAATATCCTGATGGCTGGTATATGTTTTAAGGGCTTTATCATTTTTCCGGTCAGGTAAGAAAGCAACAACATCGTGTCCGAATGTCTCCTTGGCTCGTGTAATAATTACTTGTATATACGATTCCAGGTCATTGGAAACTGCCAGGTCTTTTCCGAGGGCAAAAAGAGCATAAGTTTCCCGCTCTCTAATTTTTGCCGCTTCGGTCTGGCGGCGTACCCTTAATGTTAAATAACTGATGACTATACCAACCAGTAAAAGAACTAGGAATGTGAGTAAATACTGTGTATCCGACACACTGAAACTTAAATAAGGCTGGATAAAAAAGAAATCAAAAGCTAAAACACCTACGACTGAGACCATAATCGATGGCCCCAATCCGCCGAAGTAGGCCGTGATAACCACCGTTAAAACATATAAACCCATAATCGTGGTGGGAGTAAAAAGCTGGTGTATTAATTGACCGATTAAAGTGGCAGCGGCCACCAATACCAAGCCTTGTAGATAGCCTTGCCAGTTCAAGAAGCGAGGCAATTTTATCTTCGCGAGGCCAGCTTTAGCTGGTTCTCCAATACCGCTAACCACATAAACATCGATGTCTGCGCTTTGACGGATAATTCTGTCCAGAACCAACTCGTCTCTTAATTTATGCCACCGTCTTCTTTGAGGTTTACCGACAACTATTTTCGTAATATTATTTTTCACGGCATAATCCACAATGGTCTCTGAGATAGAATGACCTTGGATGGTTACGACCGTGGCACCCATGTGTTCTGCCAGCCGTAAAGTGGATGTTAAATGTTCCTGTTCATCCGCAGAAAGCCGAAGATTATCGGGTGTCTCAACGTAAACTGCAAACCATTCGCCTCCTGCCTGAACCGCCAAGCGGCGCGCTGTGCGTACTAACCGACCACCTAGAGAACTCGGGCTGATACAAACCATAAGTCTCTCACCGGTTGCCCATGGTCCCCGTATCGAATGGGAACTCATATATGACCGTACTTGCTCATTGACACGGTTAGCCGCGGTACGCATCGTCAACTCGCGTAAGGCTGTCAAGTTCCCTTTCCGGAAAAACTCTGCCATTGCCTGGGCAACTTGATCCGGAACGTAGACTTTACCTTCCTGTAGTCTTTTTAGCAGTTCGTCCGGCGGCAGATCTACCAATCTGATTTCATCAGCATTGTCGATAACGGTATCCGGAATGGTTTCGTGCATGGGGATACCGGTAATTTGCACTACTGTGTCTCGCAGACTTTCAACATGTTGTATATTCAATGTGGTATAGACATCGATGCCGCTTTCTAATAATTCCAGGACGTCTTGATATCGTTTGGGATGCCGGGAACCCGGAGCGTTAGTGTGTGCAAGTTCATCAATCAGCACTAACTGCGGGTGACGCGCGAGTACGGCATCGATATCCATTTCGGAGAGGGTTACTCCGCGGTATGCTACTTTTTCAAGGGGGATTATTTCCAGACCCTGGAGCAATGCTGCCGTTTCCTGCCGCTTGTGTGTTTCTACAACCCCAACCACGACATCCGTGTCGTGACTTCTTGAAAGGGCATCCTGGAGCATGGCATACGTTTTACCAACACCGGCAGCATAACCGAGAAAGATTTTTAATTTGCCGTGTTTTATTTTTGCTTCCTCGGCATTAACCCGGGCTAACAGTTCATCCGGGTTTGGGCGAGAAGTATTATCTGCCATTTGTAACCAATCCTTGGTAGAATTTTACTCTCTAATGCAAATAAAATCTATTTGAGTTTATCGAGAGCGAGGTTGAGTTCGAGGACATTGACCCTTGGTTCTCCCAGGATACCAAATTGCCGTCCGGTAGTGAATTGTTTAACCAGTGCCGATACTTGTTCCACAGTTAAATCGCGATATTTTACCACGCGGTTGATCTGATAATCGGCAGCAGCAATGCTGATATCTGGGTCGAGGCCGCTTCCCGATGAAGTGACAAGATCAACAGGGATGGGCAAGGTGTTATCCGGGTCGACAGCTTTTAAAGCATTTATACGCGCTTGTACTTCGTCTTGTAATGCCGGATTTTCAGGACCTAAATTTGAACCCGATGAAGATGCCGCATTATATGGAACCGGCGATGTGGCTGACAGTCGTCCACAAAAGTAAGATGGATCGGTGAATTGCTGGCCGATAAGCGAAGAACCAACGGTTACTCCGTTTGCAGTAATAAGACTGCCATTAGCCTGCCGGTGGAAGAAAGCTTGAGAGATACCAGTGACTGCCAGGGGATAGATCACCCCGGTAATCACCGTGAAAACCACCAGAAATAATATTGCAACCCTAAATTGACGCCACATTGATTGTCCTCATACCTTTATACTACGTGCAATAATTTTAGTATCATATCGATTAATTTTATTCCGATAAACGGTGCGATAAGCCCTCCGACACCGTAAATCAAGAAATTATCCCGCAATAAAGTTGCTGCCCCGACCGGCCGGTATTTAACGCCGCGTAATGCCAATGGTACCAATATCATGATGATCAGGGCATTAAAGATAACCGCGGATAAAATAGCGCTTTCCGGGGTGGCAAGGTGCATGAAATTTAAGGCTTGCAGTGAAGGATAAACCGAAGCAAATGCCGCTGGAATAATCACGAAATATTTGGAAACGTCATTAGAGATACTGAATGTGGTTAGAGCGCCGCGCGTCATTAATAGTTGCTTCCCGATTTCCACGATTTCGATTAGCTTGGTTGGATTGCTATCGAGGTCAATCATGTTAGCCGCTTCACGGGCAGGTTGAGTGCCGGTATGCATAGCAACGGCGACGTCTGCCTGAGCCAACGCTGGAGCGTCATTAGTTCCATCGCCTGTCATTGCAACCAATTTCCCGCCGGCTTGATTTTCCCGGATTAGCTTAAGTTTAGCCTCCGGTGTTGCCTGTGCCAGAAAATCATCTACTCCTGCTTCTGCGGCGATCGCTGTCGCTGTCAGCGGATTATCCCCGGTTATCATCACGGTTTTAATACCCATCTTACGCAACTGCGCGAAGCGCTCTTTTATACCGCCTTTGACAATATCTTTGAGATGAATTACACCCATCGCTTCACCGTTACGGGCAACTACAAGAGGTGTGCCGCCTGATTTGGAAATGCGATCCACCACCTGGGATAGTTCCGGAGGGGCTGACTTCCCCTGTTTTTGTATATAGGAAATAATAGAGTCGGTGGCTCCCTTGCGAATACTCAATCCCTCAATATCCACACCGCTCATACGTGTCTGCGCTGAAAACGGAATGAATTGCATGCTGCCCTGAACCTCAGGGCTTATTGTTCCCCTCAATCCGTATTTTTGCTTCGCCAAGACAACGATGCTGCGCCCTTCCGGCGTTTCGTCGGCTAACGAAGCCAATTGCGCTAATTCCGCCAAGTCACGAGCGGTAGTTTTGCCCACTGGAATAAATTCAACCGCTTCTCGATTTCCGAGGGTAATGGTCCCTGTCTTGTCTAATAACAGCACATCTACGTCTCCCGCAGCTTCAACCGCTCTACCGGAGAGGGCAATGACATTCCGCCGGATGAGACGGTCGATGCCGGCAATCCCGATGGCAGGTAAGAGACCCCCAATAGTTGTCGGGATAAGACATACTAGCAGCGCTACCAATACGGTGATTGTTACCGGCGAACCCTGATGATTGATATTGACGCTATATATTGAATAAGGAAGAAGTGCAATACAAACAACCAAAAATATAATTGTAAATGCCGATAATAAAATACTCAGAGCGATTTCATTAGGAGTCTTCTGTCGTTTCGCGCCTTCAATGAGGGAAATCATCCGGTCGAGGAAGCCTTCTCCCGGATTAGTTGTTACCCGAACGATCAACCAGTCCGATAGAACTCTGGTGCCGCCCGTTACGGCACTACGGTCGCCACCTGATTCGCGGATAACCGGGGCGCTTTCACCGGTGACAGCGCTCTCATCCACGGAAGCGACTCCTTGAACTATTTCCCCATCTGCCGGTATTATATCCCCTGTTTCTACAAGAAAAAGATCATTCAGATAGAGTTCATTCGATAAGACGAGAGTATATTTTGATTCACGGTCGATTTTGTTCAACTTTTTAGCATGCGTTTCGCGTCGGGTGCGGCGTAACGCGGCGGCTTGTGCTTTTCCTCGTCCTTCTGCCAATGCCTCAGAGAAATTAGCAAAAAGTACGCATAACCACAACCACAAAGTGACTCCACCTACAAAAGCGATCGGAGCTTCACCGTGTCCCAATAATGCCTGTATCCATAAGGCCGTCGTCAGGATGCTGCCGACTTCTGTAACAAACATAACCGGATTACGCACCATCCAGCGAGGATTTAATTTTACGAATGCATCAATAGCGGCCTGAAGATAAACCTTGCCCTTCAGTCCGGTCGGTCTTTTTAACTCTATTGGGGTTGACGATTCGGTTTTTAAATCTTGTGTCATTTTTTATCTCATTAAATGCTCTACGAAAGGACCCAGCGAAAGCGCCGGGAAGAAACTCAAGGCTCCCACGATGATTACAACGGTTATCAGCCAAATGATAAAAAGAGGCGTGTGGGTTGGAAGTGTGCCCACTGAGGGTGGAACGTGCTTCTTACGGACCAAAGAACCCGAGATTGCCAGTGCTGGTATCATCAACCAATAACGTCCGAGCAACATGGCTAAACCAAGAGCAATATTATAAAACAGATTGTTCGTGGCCAGTCCGGCAAAGGCGCTGCCGTTGTTGTTACTGGCTGATGAAAAAGCATAAAGTATTTCACTAAAGCCGTGTGCGCCCGGATTCGATACAGCCGATCTCCCTGAAGGCACTAAAACCGCAACGGCTGTCCCGAGTAGTACTGCGACTACGGGGATGAGTACCATCAAAGATGCCATTTTCATTTCGTAGGATTCAATCTTTTTGCCCAAATATTCGGGAGTACGGCCGATCATAAGTCCGGCAATAAAAACAGCTACAATGACAAACGCCAGCATACCGTATAATCCCGAGCCGACACCTCCAAAAACGACTTCTCCAAGTTGCATCATCCACATCGGTACCAAACCGCCTAAAGGCGTAAATGAATCGTGCATCGAGTTTACCGAACCGTTAGAGGCGGCTGTAGTAGCGGTAGCCCAGAGAGACGAATTAGTGATACCGAAACGGAGTTCCTTTCCTTCCATGTTACCGCCGGGCTGGATGGCGCTGGCTGTTTGGTCGACGCCGAGCTTGGTAAACATAGGATTACCGCTTTGTTCCGCCCATACTGCAACCGAGAGCATGACCACAAAAATAAGCGTCATGGCGGTTAGTAATGCCCAACCTTGTTTGGTGTCTTTGACCATTTTGCCAAACGTATAGCATAAGGATGCTGGAATTAAAAGAATCGCTAACATTTCCAGGAAGTTGGAGATTGGGGTGGGGTTTTCAAGCGGATGCGCGGAGTTTACGTTAAAGAAACCGCCGCCATTGGTCCCAAGTTGTTTAATTGCTTCCTGAGAAGCTACCGGACCCACTGCTATTACCTGTTGTGTGATTGTCTGTCCGTTAGCATCCTTTATTGGCTGTAGTAATGATGCTTTTTGAGAAGCGCCGAAAGTTTGTACTACTCCTTGCGAAACCAGGACAACAGCCAGTATCAAAGACAATGGTATTAATATATATAGAATACTGCGGGTCATATCGACCCACGCGTTGCCGATGGTCTCGGCGGAATGTCTGACAAAACCCCGAATCAGAGCGATCAGAACAGCCATTCCGATAGCGGCTGAAAGAAAATTATGCACTGCCAACCCCAGCATCTGGGTAAGATAGCTCATGGTAGTTTCACCGCCATAGCTTTGCCAATTGGTATTGGAATTAAAACTTACAGATGTATTGAATGCCAGATCCGGTGCTACAGCTCCCAGTTTCTGGGGATTTAATGGAAGTATCGCCTGTAAACGCTGCAAGCCGTATAGAGTGACTAAGCCAACCAGGCTGAACAGCAACATAGCAAAGGCGTACATTTTCCAATTCATCTCTTCTTGAGGTTTGACTCCGGTAATACGATAAATAAAACGCTCTACCGGACTTAAAACCGGAGATAAAAACGTCCGTTCGCCCTGATAGACCTTTGCCATAAAAGAGCCAAGCGGTTTTACCAGCAGTAAAAGAACAACCAGATAAAGTCCAATTTGCAGCCAGATATAAGATGTCATTTAAACCACTCCGGTTTAAGTAATGCCAGAATGAGGTAAATTAACAGACAAACCGCTATCACGCCTGAAATGATGTATAAAATGTTCATATTATTGCTTCATTAAACGATGACATAGAATTATCAGCCCTGCTGTCGCTAACAGGAAAACAATCATAATTGCGAGGAATAATAAATCGCTCACATTTTTTATTATAAAGTCCAAAAACCTTGAAAATATCAAGAAAGTGTCAAGAAACCGGGGGGTGATAAATTATCATTATGGCTTATTATTTACTCTTTTAAGGGTAAAAAGACCGTTTCTTTACAATTCACAGGCAAGGGGTTGTTAGTTTGACACCAATAGCGCCCACCATCTTTTTAATTAAAGAAGCCGTAAATTTGGTATTAATGACCATATCATCAAATTTACATTACTATACGGGAGTTATTAAATTCAGTTCTCTTTGAAGTAAAATAAAGATGTGTGTTAGAATCCTAGGCACAAGTTTTGGAAGCAGGTAAATAAATTAGTGATGAGAGAAGGCAAATCTTGGAAGAGAAAATTGTATATTTTGCGCAGCCCGGGATAGATAATACCGAAGCGACGCTTCGACTTGCAATTGAGAGAGCCAAGGCCCGTGGAATCAAAAAAATTGTGCTTGCATCAACGAGAGGGCAGACTGCGCAATTGGCTGCCGAACGATTGACCGGCACTGGTATCTCATTGGTTGTAATCCCGCATCAATATAGCTACACGCGCCCACAACAGTTCCCGCCAGAGCTAGTCGGGATGCTGGAAAAGCAGGGACATCGCGTCCATTTCGGCACAGGTTTGTTTCACACAGAGAATCTCTACGGCAATACGACACCCAGAGTAATAGCTTTCTTTTTAAGAACCTTCTCCCAAGGGATGAAGGTCTGTTTTGAGATAATCTTCATGGCGGTTGATGGCGGTTGCGTTGCCCCTGGTGAGCAAGTGATTGTTATCGCAGGGACGGGACGCGGATCCGACACGGCCGTAGTAGCACTGGCTGCCTCTTCGAAAGATCTACCCATGCTGCACATTAGTGAGATAATATGTAAGCCGCTCCAAACTCAGCAGAGAATACCAAATTTTGTTCCTGCGGAGGAGTTTAAATCTCCATAGCTAGCGGGTAGCGGGCATCGGAAAAATCACACTGAAAAGTCAGCAATTTTAAAGTATTATTAGAAAAGGGTTGAAAAAAAGGGCGGTTAATATGTTGAAATGGGAATTGGTTGAAGAATATAAAGAGGTCATCTACGAAAAAGCTAAACCGGGATTCAGTGCGGTGGCCAGGGTCACCCTTAACCGGCCGGAAAGAATGAATGCGCTGGGCAAAAAATTAGTCGCAGATATGTGGTCGGCGCTCAATAGAGCGGCGGAGGATGACGAGGTCAACGTTGTTATAATAAAAGGCACAGGATGTGCTCTCTCTACCGGAGCCAGTTTGGAACAGGTGGGTTATATTTACGGATGGAAGGACCCTAAACCGGGAGAAAAGAAAGTTTCAAATAACATGAGGGCGCGACTGAGAACCGATAGTAATAATTTCAAGAACAAATGGGCAGGCATTTTACAATACCCGAAAATAATCATTGCTCAAGCTCATGGTTATCTTCTTGGTCAGGCTCTTGACACATTTTTAAATTGCGATTTTCTGGTGGGGGCTGAAGACTGTAAGTTTGGTGAAATCGAGGATAGGCTTGGTATTGCCGGACTTACCCTTTCACCTGTTTGGGTACTACGGTGCGGATTAACTCATGCTTTGGATCTATGTATTACCGGTAGAATGATAGACGGTAAAGAAGCGGCGCGAATCGGTCTTATCAACTGGGCAGTCCCTGCTGATAAACTCGAAGAAAACGTTAATAATCTGGCCGAAGGTTTATCAAAATATCCGCGTGACGGTGTCGCTCTTGGAAAATCATCACGGCAATTGCTTTATGACATGCTGGGAGTAACCAAAGGTGTTGCTCACGGTGCGGTAATGCATAGTTTACAAACGAACATACATTTTGAAGAAGGTGAATTCGGCTTTTTTAAAGCGAGAAGGGATATGGGTGTAAGTGAAGCTATCGCTGAAAGAAACAAGTATTACAAACTACTGGACCACCCTGATAAATATTAAACTATACATTATAGATTCCTGATATCAATAGGTTCTAAATTTCCAGTGATGATCGGATGATGGCTTTTTAGCAACGTGACCTGGCAGTCTTAGATTCCATCATCCATGCAAGGCTAGTCGATTTCTTTAATTAGCATCCTTTGTGATGCAGTCTGCAAATGAAGGGGTTTTAGGGCTCGATTTTAACATCGCTCAGATTGCTTGTCAAATACCTTCGTGCGTTAATACACCTTTTACCTTGTTTTTCACCTTTGTTTTTTATCAGATTGTATTGCGATTTCATTTAAAATCGGCATTAAATACGTTTTAAATAACTCCGGATTTTCAGGCATCCCGCAATGCGACATATTTTTCATCTCCGTGAACTTTGCTCCCTTAATTTGTTTGGCTAACTCGATAGTATCTTCTATAGAACTGGTAGAGTCATACTCTCCGGTGAGCAAATATACCGCGCAGCGTGATGTATCGATCAGGTGCGTTTTCCCGGTCAGATCATGTTCATAAAAATAAAAATAAAGGTCACCGCCGGTAACCGGAGGAGCGGATAGCATCGCACACCAGCTATCGGCGCGGCGTAATTTCTCAGGACTTGTAGGCGCGCAGAAAGCTAACGCGGTAGCCCTTTTGTAATTATTGCCGATAGCAGGGTGATAATACCTCTCCATGGTAGAAGGCCCGCCTTTTATCGAGGTATTCACTCCGATGACGGCCCTAAAATCATCCGGATGCTCCAATGCTAAATCCAAGGCTAAAAATCCTGCCGAATTCTGACCGAGATATATCGGTCTTTGTAATCCAAGGGCACGACTTAGCTCCAGTTGAAAATCCATAAAAAAACTCTTAGTCAACTTATAATCTTCTTTCCACCATTCTATTGAATCGGGAGGTAGTGACTTTCCATGATAGGGCAGATCCGCAGAAACGATATGGTATTTTGAGATAATTTCCGGGTCGTTTAACATGAAACGCCACTCCAGCGTTTGCGACCCACCGGCATGCTGGCAAATAATCGGGATTCCTTTTCCGCTTTCTTCATAATAGATACGATATTCGGTACCCTGAACTGTAAGATAAATATATCTGCCAACTATAGGTTCGATTTTTAACATTTAAGTCCTCCACCTTGCCATTTCTTCGGACCGATTATTTATTTTGTAGTTCTCTGAAAATATCCAATAACCTGGTGATCGCCCAAAAATGACTAAACGCGCTGATAGTATCACCGTCAATACGGAAGTTACCGCGTATCATCCCCGCAAACAACCCATCGTAAAAGCGGGGAGGAACAAGTTGCAGGAATTTTTCCCAGGCATCTACCGAACCTCTAATTGCAAAATCCCACGGGTCGGCAAATGTGGCTTCGGTTTTTATTTGGGAGACTATGCCATCTCGAAATTTAACGATACACCGGACTTCGCCGACTTCAATACAAGCATCTTTTGTCATGTAGCGGGCAGCGATTTTGAACTCCGGGTCTGTATTAACTGCTTTACGGAATTGATCTGAATTCAAAGGGTTGGTAAATCGGACGGCCATAACTTGTCCTCCTTTGTTTTTACAGATAGTTAAATTATTAATATTATTTTATTAACGCCGGATGAACGGCGCTCTATCTTTTATTTCAGAGAATGGCAAGCTGAAAATTACTCGTAAATGAGGAGTCAGCAAAATTCTATCCCTCCCTTATTTAAATATCAAGTCCCTGGATTCTCATACAAGCATTATATTTTGTTAAATATTGTGTGTTATACTACCGATGTCAGGAAAGCAATCGTGCTTTTGATATTAAAGAGATTTTATAAATCAATTAAAAATAGAAAGAGGAAAATGTAAATGTCTTTAGAAAAAATGAGCACAATCCTGAAAGAAGTGGATAATAAAAAAACGGCAGCACTCGCCTACGATTGCTACAATTATGAAAGTATTGCCTGGCTCATTGAGGCAGGAGAGGAGCTTGGCCTTCCAATTATTGTAATGCTATATCCGGCAATGATGGAGGATATCCCTGCTAAAGTCTTCGCCTCCATAACAAAATCAATGGCAAAAAGGGTAAAAATTCCTGTAGCACTGCATCTGGACCATTGTGGTTCATATGAGACCATTCTAGGAGCTATTAAAGCCGGTTTTACTTCGGTAATGATCGATGGCTCTAAACTTGAATACAACGAAAACATCAGAGTCACATGTGAAGTGGTAAAAGCAGCACACGCATTTGACGTCGATGTGGAAGCAGAGCTTGGTCAGGTAGGGGTAGCGGCTAATAAAAGCGACTTTAAGAATGAGGATATGTATACAACTGTAAACCAGGCGGTTGATTTTGTGGCGAAGACAAAAGTCGATGCGCTGGCAATTGCTATCGGCAGTGCGCATGGCTATTACGTAGAAACTCCGAAATTGGATATGAAACGGTTGAACGACATTAATAAAGCTATCGATACGCCGTTAGTCTTGCATGGAGGCACCGGTATCCCTGACGACCAATTAAAAGAAGCATTTAAACTGGGGATAAACAAGTTGAATGTCGGGACTGAGTACTTTGCCTTGTTTTATTCCACGGTACGGGATTACCAACCGGTAAAAAGTAAGACCGACAATCTGTTTGCACTCAAGGCCTACCAGAAGCAGGAAATCATGAAATATTTAAGGCAGAAACTATTACTGACAATTCCTGATAAGAACACTCCTAATATCAAATAAAGACAAAATTGATATACGGAGAACGAAGTATGGGAATAGATATCATCGGCATCGAAAACCCGGTAATGGACTACAATATTTTAACCGATAAAATGCCGGAAGCCGGAGGTTTTGCACAGTTGCAAGACTACAGTTGGCAGGGCGGCGGAAATGTCGGCAGTGCCATTGTGGCGGCTGCCAGACTGGGAGCGCGATGTGGTATTGTCGGTATTGTCGGAGATGATGAATTCGGGCGATTTTGCATCGACGATTATAAACGTCACAACATCGATACCTCTCACGTCTACACGGATATCGGAAAAAATACGGCGTTTTGTATTTGTCTGGCAGAAACAATCACTATGGGACGCAGCTTTATTGCCAGGTATGGAAAGGAAAGGGAAACGAACGATAAGGAATTGGATAGGAATTATATCGCTTCTGCTAAATATATACACATGGGACCCATGGGAAAACCTCAAATACAGGCTGCACGCTGGGCAAAAGAATTGGGTGTCAAAGTCGTCGATGATGCCGGCTATTTTAATCCTGGTACAGATGACAATACCAACCTGATAGATGTCTTTATAGGTTCGGAGCATTATTATAAAGGATTGTTCAAAGACAACGACTACGAAAAAAACTGTACGGCTGTGCAGAAAAGAGGTCCGAAAGTTGTCATATTTACCTTGGGCGCTAAAGGGTTGGTAGGACTGGACGGGGATAAATATTTTACCTTACCTGCTTACCCGAATATTCCGGTTGTAGATACTACGGGAGCCGGCGATGTCTTTCACGGTGCTTTTATCTTCGGTTTATTGAAGGGATGGAATGTAGAAAAGACCTGCCAGTTTTCAAACGCGGTTTCCGCTATCAAATGTACACGACTGGGTGGTCGCGCGCCAATTCCGGATTACAATACCGTGATAGAGTTTATAAAAACTGGCAAGATCGATTATACCGAGATCGACAAAAGGGTAGAATTTTACCGCGAAGGCATTTTGAATATGAAAGCCGCGCGACACAAATAAACTTACTCCGGTCTATCGACTCTGAATGAAATACTTTACATAAAGTTATAATATTGCCATCTTGTAACTAAAATGTATGTTTCCTGATAGTTCATTGTAATCAGTGACGTTCTTGACTTGTCGAAGAATCTTCCATGATAATTAAATCAATGATAAAAAATGGATATCCCGTTAGTAATATTTTGTCGAAATAATAGCGGATAATAGGGAAGGACGGAGAAATGAAATATCGGAAATTCGGTAAGTTGGATTGGAAAGCATCGGCGTTGGGATTTGGAGCTATGCGGTTACCGGTATTGAACAATGACTATGGAAAAATTGATGAGCCTGAAGCGATTAAGATGATTCGTTACGCCATCGACCATGGTGTGAATTATTTGGATTCAGCCTATCCTTATCACAATGAAAAAAGCGAAATCCTTTGCGGGAAAGCACTGAAAGATGGATACCGCGAAAAGGTTAGAATCGCCACAAAATTACCTTGTTGGTTGGCTAATTCACCGGCAGATTTCGACAAAATATACAATGAACAATTAAAACGATGGCAAACCGACAAAATAGATTTCTATCTGTTGCATGGTTTGAATAGGGTAGTATGGCCTAAAATGCGGAATCTCGGTATTTTTAAATGGGCGGAACATATGATGGCCGACGGCTACTTTGGACATTTCGGGTTCTCCTTCCACGACGATTATGACCTATTTCAGGAAATAATCGATTCTTACGATAATTGGACAATGTGCCAGATGCAGTATAACTATATGGATGAAGCGTTTCAGGCAGGCACAAAAGGTTTAAAATATGCGCACAAGAAAGGATTAGCAGTAGTTGCCATGGGACCTATTAGAGGCGGACGGCTCAACAAACCTTCAGAAAAAGTAGTCGGGATATTTGCCGGCGCTCCAGTGCAAAGAACACCCGAGGAATGGGCGTTACGCTGGGTTTGGAATCATCCTGAAGCAACAGTAGCGCTCAGCGGTATGAGCAAGATGGAGCAGGTGATAGAAAATATCGCCATCGCCGAACACTCCGAACCGAAGAGTTTGACCGTGAATGAATTGGCGATAATAGAGAAAGCGCGGGAAGCGTACCTTTCACTTAGTCCGATACTCTGTACAGGTTGTGGTTATTGCTCACCATGTCCCAACGGTGTGGATATACCCCAGGTCTTCGATTTATACAATGAAGCGATGATTTATAATGATGCTAACCATCCGCGTTGGGTATATACCAGCGGCAGCCCCAACATCTTCAATGAAAAACAACGCGCGCATAATTGCACCAAGTGCGAAGAATGCGTAGAAAAGTGCCCTCAGAAATTACCCATTCCTGAGCTGCTTGAGAAAGCACATGCATTCCTGACGAAAAAAGATTAAAACGGGTAATAGAATTCGTTTATGTTTTTAGTATTTTGGCAGTCATTAATTTTATTGATATCTGCTTTTCTAGTCTGCTTGACTTGTCGTCAATTGTTCGATGATAATGGAATCAGGAACTCAGGAAATGAAATATTATTCAACAATTATGGAAACAGAGGAGCGGAGAAATGAAATATCGGAAATTCGGTAAGCTGGATTGGAAAGCATCGGTGCTGGGATTCGGGACGATGCGATTACCCGTCTTGAATAACGACTATGGGAAAATCGATGAACCGGAATCGATCAAGATGATACGTTATGCCATCGACCATGGCGTGAATTATATAGACTCTGCATATCCCTATCACAATGAGAAAAGTGAGATCGTCTGCGGGAAGGCTTTGAAAGACGGTTATCGTGAAAAGATCAGGATTGCGACAAAACAGCCCGGCTGGTTCATTAATTCAGCTGCAGACTTCGATAAGATATTCAATGAGCAATTGAAACGATGGCAGACCGATAGATTCGATTTCTATCTTTTACATGGTCTGAACAAAATAGAATGGCCTAAAGTACGTGATTTAGGCGTATTCAAATGGGCGGAACACATGATCGCTGACGGTTATATCGGACATCTTGGGTTTTCCTTCCACGATGATTACGATCTTTTTCAGGAAATTGTCGATTCTTACGAAAACTGGACGTTTTGCCAGATTCAATACAACTATATGGATGAGGAGTTTCAGGCTGGTACCCGCGGGTTGAAATATGCGCATAAGAAAGGTTTAGCTGTAATAGTTATGGAACCGGTTAGAGGCGGAAGGCTCGCCAAGCCGCCCGAAAAAGTGGCTAAGATTTTTGCCGTCGCTCCGGTGCAAAGGACTCCGCCGGAATGGGCTTTACGCTGGGTCTTGAATCACCCCGAAGTAACAGTAGCGCTTAGCGGGATGAGTAATATGCAGCAGGTAATCGAAGACATCGGTATTGCTGAGCAATCCGGTGCACGTAGCCTGATGGCGGAGGAACTGGCATTAGTCGGGCATGCTCGTGATGCCTATCTTTCCCTTAGTCCAATCTCCTGCACCGCTTGCAAGTATTGCTCTCCCTGCCCCAATGGCGTAGATATTCCTCATGTTTTCGATTTGTATAATCAAGCGATGATGTACAATGATGCCATGGCACCACGATGGGACTACGCACATCCTAATTTTAAGGAGCATCGCGCCGATAAATGCACCAAATGTGAAGAGTGTTTGGAGAAGTGCCCGCAGAAATTACCTATTCCTGAATTATTGGAGAAAGCGCACGAATTCCTGACAAGAAAAGAATAAACCGGTAACAATGTTCCCGAACGGCTTTATATTTTAAGTAGTTTTTCGAGGTTATCTTCGGACTTAACCGGGCCGACCACTGAAAGACGGAGCTTGTCGCCAATCAGTAGTTCTTGAGCTAACGAACGCATTTCATCGACAGTAATAGCATCGATGATAGAGACTACTTCTTCGACATCCATAATATTACCGTTAAGAATCTCCTGACCTCCCACCCAGCCTGCCACACTACGGCTGTCCTCCATGCGGAGCAAAAGACGTCCTTTGGAGAGTTCTTTCGCTTTGGTCAATTCCTCTGCGGATATTTTTTCCTTTAGAAGGGTTAATTGTTCCAGAATAGCCGTAATACCGATTTCCAGATTCTTTGGCTCCACACCTGCGTAGACCGTCAGGGCGCCGGAATCCTGAAAGTGATCCAGATAACTGTGGATGTTATAAGCCAATCCCAGCTTATCACGTACTTCCAGAAAGAGACGGCTGCTCATACCTTCACCGAGGATCACATTCATCAGGTCAAGCGTAAAGCGTTTGGGGTGTTGTAATGATAGACCTGGGAGCGCGAGACATAGATGAGTCTGTTCTGTTTCCCGTCGCTCTACCTTAAGACGCGGGTTTTTTAGTTCCTGATAAGGCAGATAATCCAAACGGGCTTTTCTATTATCCCACTTGTCTAAAATCTTGTTAATCTCAGTGACGACTTCGTCTTGTTGAATATTCCCTGCAACGCTGATGACGGTATTACCCGGTGAATATTCGCTGGCCATGTAGTCCAGCATTTGTTTGCGGGTCATCTTGCTTACCGATTGTTTTGTGCCGGCAACATCACGTCCCAATGGATGGTCCGGCCAGAGCAATTCATCCAGCATCATACCAACAAGCTGATTAGGTTCATCCCGGCTCATGCTTATTTCTTCAATAATAATGCGGCGTTCTTTTTCGATGTCCTTTTCCTCAATACGGGAATGCAGCAACATATCCGCCAGGACATCTAGAGCCAATTGAAAATGCGGACGGGCAACCTTACACCAATAGACAGTTAGTTCTTTATCGGTGCCGCCGTTAATGATTCCGCCCACTCCTTCAATGGCTCCGGAAATCTCTCTGGCGCTGTTTCGTTTATCAGTGCCGCGGAAACACAGGTGCTCGATGAAGTGGGAAATGCCGGCTTGGACATCAGATTCATAGCGGGAGCCGGCTCCCAAGTAAAAACAGATGGAAACGGAGTGGGTGTGAGGCATAGGACAGGTAACAATTCTTAAACCGTTGGCCAAGGTTGTTTTCTGGTACAAATGTTCACCTCTACTATTTTAATTCTAAAGTATCAAACCCGTTTGGTCAATCTCACAACCAATTTACCATTATTTCGAACGTACTTCTAACCAATGAGAAAACCCTCGCCGGTACCTGATTGGATAAAAACGTAGTTCAAGAAAGGGACATCTATTATCAATAGCTCTGAAAAAATACCTTAAAAAAGATAAAAAAACGAGTCTGTCTCTATTGACAAATATTATATTATGTGCCAAAATGGTAGATGTTGGGAATTAGTGGGGAATGGTGTGGAATAAGGAAGTTTCATGTTTCTTGGTGAGTACGATTACAAGCTGGATGAGAAGGGCAGGGTGCCGATTCCTCCAAAGTTCAGGGAAGAACTGAAGGATGGCATTATTCTTATTCCCGGCCCTGAAAAATGTGTTTTAGCCTATAATCCCGCCGAATGGAAAAAATTATCTGAAAGCTTACAGGTCGGTACTCTGGCATCGAACAAAATGCGGAAGTTAAATCGGGCGCTTTTCTCCACAGCCTTTCGTCTGAACCTTGATGGTCAGGGCAGAATTGCCTTGCCTGTTCCACTTAGACAGTTTGCCGATATTGGTGAGGATGTTGTAATTACGGGGGCTAATACCTACCTTGAGATATGGGATAAAAAATTGTGGGAAGAAGAAAAAACCAATAGTCTGGCACAAGCCTGGCAAATCATTGAGACCTTAGAAAAACATTAAGGAGCCGAAGGTGTTATCGGTCGCCCACAAGCCCGTATTGCTCAAGGAAGTGCTAACTGCACTTTCTCTCCAACCCGGAGGTCGGTACGTCGATTGTACTCTCGGCAGTGGCGGACATGCCATCGCAATCCTGCAGAACAGCGCTCCTGGCGGGCAGTTACTGGGGATAGACGCCGATCCGGAAGCCATTAGAGCTGCGGCTGCAAATCTCTCCGGTTACACTGATTCCGTCCTGCTGGTTAATGATAATTTTGTAAATATTGATGCTATTTGCCATCATTATGATTTTTATCCGGTTCATGGAATATTACTAGACCTTGGTTTATCTTCATTACAGCTTTATGACGACCCACGCGGTTTCAGTTTTCAATACGAAGCAGCGCTGGACATGCGTTTTAATCCCAAACAGGCAGTTACGGCGGCGGACATCGTAAATTCCTATTCTGAAGTTGACTTAGCCCAATTAATCAGGAAATACGGTGAAGAGCCCCATAGCTATAAAATCGCTCGACGCATTGTCCAATCACGACCGGTTAATACCACCACGCAGCTTGCTGCTATTGTTGAAGATGCTGTCGGTGGCCGAAGAGGCAGAATTCATCCGGCCACACGCACTTTCCAGGCTTTACGAATCGCGGTTAATGAAGAATTGGAGCATTTGGAAGAAACTCTGGACAAAGCCATCGACCTGCTCGGTATCGGTGGTCGGTTGGTGGTCATCAGTTATCATTCTCTGGAAGACCGGATCGTAAAACATTTTATGCAGAGAGAATCCAGAGATTGTATTTGTCCGCCCAGTATTCCGGTTTGTCAATGCAAACATACTGCCAGCTTCCGTCTTATTAATAAGAAGGTCATTACTCCTTCAGAGGAGGAACTGGATGCCAATCCGCGCAGCCGTAGCGCCAGGATGAGAGTTGCAGAACGGATTGGCAGTAACGGAGCGCCGGTGAAAGTCAGCAGCGCGAAATTAAGTATTAATGAGCTGCAGAGAGGATATTCTCTCAATTAAAAAGAAAATTATCGAAAGTTAGTATACCAAAATTTACCGAGGAGGAAAACATAATGGGTAAAAGGAGAACAATCTCAGCAATCGATGTTGGAACTACCAAGGTTTGCACTCTCATTGCTGAAGTGGGCGATAACGGCCAGATGCGAATCGCCGGGGTGGGGACCGTGCCTTCCAAAGGAATGCACAAGGGGATGGTAGTCAACATCAATGAAGCCAAGGAAACAGTACGCGACTCTGTCAAGAGAGCGGAACAATCCTCCGGCTACAAGGTTGATTCAGCCTACATTGGCGTCACCGGACGTCACATCAGTGGGCAGAACAACAAGGGCGTTGTTGCCGTGACACGCAACGACCGTCTGGTGCGCCCTGATGATCTGCGCAGAGTATTGCAGAATGCTCAAAGCATGAAAATGGGCGCCGAGCAAAAAATTCTGCACATGATCCCGCGTCATTATACAGTGGACGGACAGGATGGCGTCATGAATCCTGTCGGGATGCATGGTTTCAAACTGGATGCAGAAACACATGTGATTACTACTGCAGTGTCATCCGTCCAGAACCTGGTTAAATGCATCCGGGGAGTAGGGGTTGATGTAGAAGACCTCGTATTCGAGGCGTTAGCCAGCAGTGAAGCATGCTTGACCGAAGACGACAAGAATGTAGGCACGATTCTGGCTGACATTGGGGGCGGCACGACAGATATCTCAGTATTTAAAGAGGGAAGTATCTGGCATACCGCAGTTGTCCCGGTCGCCGGTTATCAGATGACCAGGGATATTGCCATCGGTTTAGGTCTGCCCTTTGAAGTTGCCGAAGAAATGAAGAAAAAGTACGGCACGGCGCTTCCTGTATATGAAGGAAAAGCAGACAATGACTCCATCGCTCAGAATGGCCACAACATTTCATATCAAGGGTTGTGCGACATTATCCGCGCTCGTATGGAAGAAATCTTAAGACTTATTGTTCTTGAACTACCGCGCGGTGAGCAAGATGCATTAGTGCCTGGCGGACTGGTGCTTACAGGTGGAAGCTCCAACCTGGCGGGCATCGATGCCCTCGGAAGAGATATCCTCAAGATGCCGGTAAGAGTCGGCGCGCCGCTGAATGTTTATGGCATCAGCGACCAACTGAGCGACCCGGCTTACTCAACTGCTGTCGGATTATTACTCTGGGGTATGAAGCCAAAGAGTAGTTACAAAGCAAACCCGAACATTCTCGGCAATGGAATTGCCAATCTGATGACACGCATCAGAGGTTTATTTGCTAAAAAAGCCCAAGAATAAAAAATAAAACAATTAAAATAGGAGGATTAATATAAATGGCAAGGTCAAGTTTTTCCGCTAGTCCGGTTAGAATAAAAGTTGTTGGTCTAGGTGGTGGTGGATCCAATGCAGTGACCAGAATGGTCAGAGATGGCGTCGATGGCGTAGAGTTCATCGCTATGAATACAGATGCCCAATCCCTGGCAATTACCGAAGCTCCGACCCGTATTCAGCTTGGAGAAAAGCTGGTTAGAGGTCTAGGCGCCGGTGGCGACCATCATGTCGGTCAGAAAGCAGCTGAAGAATGCCGTGACGAAATCAGAGAAGTAGTCAACGGCGCAGAAATGGTATTCGTTACCGCTGGTATGGGCGGCGGCACGGGTACTGGCTCTGCATCCGTGGTAGCTGAAGTCGCTAAACAGAGCGGTGCATTAGTCATCGCAGTAGTAACCAAACCCTTCGCTTTTGAAGGGGCACACCGCATGCACACCGCCGAAGAAGGTATTCAGGCGCTTATGCCTATGGTTGATACCCTTATCATTATCCCGAACGATCGACTGTTCACTCTTTGCGACCAGAAAACCGGCGTTGATGCCGCCTTCAGATTAGCTGATGAAGTACTCGCCAATGGTGTACAGGCTATCGCTCAGGTTATTACCGTACCAGGTATGATTAACCTGGACTTCGCCGATGTCAGAGCAATCATGAAAGATGCCGGGCCGGCATGGATGTCCATTGGTAAAGGCAGCGGTCAGAACCGCGCCGTTGATGCCGCTAAGAGTGCATTGGCCAGTCCCTTACTGGATGTATCCGTATCAGGCGCTAAGGGCGTATTGTTCAATGTGACCGGTGGCGATAACCTGTCGCTGTTCGAAGTGAACGAAGCAGCCGAAATTATCAAACAGGCTGTTGACCCGGATGCAAATATCATCTTCGGTGTCGTTCGCGATAGCCGCATGGACAAAGATATCAAGATCACCTTAATCGCAACTGGATTTGAGACCTCCTCGTTAAGCGGCAATAATGTTAATGAAGCCGAAATCAGCGGATATCTCAAGACACTAAAAGGTGATAATGAAGAGCAGCTGGATGTCCCCGCTTTCTTACGCCGCGCCCAGTTTACACAACGGCATATGCCCACACCAGCTACTGCGCCCGCACCTCAGAAACAAGCACAGAAAGCACCTTCTTATACTAACAGTAAATGGTAGTTACAATTTGAGACTGAGAGAAGGCTAGGGTAAAACCGACAGCCCGAACTCTTTAGTTGGGTGTTATTGGGTAGACCTAAACCACCGGTCTACCCGATAGCACCCCAATTTTTTATAGGGTAATTTCAGCCCTCCACAGTAAGTCCTCTCGGCACTCGTGGGAGAGAGCAAGAGAGAGGGAGACAATGGTATCACCATCGCTACATGTACGCTGCAAAGTACTATAGTCTCCCTCTCACTTAATGGCTATAGTACTCAGCGCAGCTGATGTAGAGAGGGAAAGAGTGAGGGTGATAAAGCCAAACCATTCACTCTAACGTTCTTACTCGGTACATTTTGACAAAAAGCGAAAAGCCATTTCCACTACCGATCTCAGGGCTGAGGGGACTGGTCGGATAAACTCCGATAGTTAGTACTATCACTCTGTGTGGATACCGGCTTTCGCCGGTATGGAATGTCGTGTGGTCGCACAGTTTGCGCTTTCACTACTATTCCACGATACAAACATTAAATACTCATATAAAAATATTCTTGCCATACGTTCGAAAAACCCTTGACAAACCACAAGATGTTGTGGTTGAATGTAATCCCGACCACCAGATATAGATTCATTTATTGTTAATAAATAGGATGTGGGATATGAAATGTCCCCATTGCGGATATATCGATTCTAAGGTGTTAGATTCCCGCGAAGTGGATGACGGCGTTCGCCGGCGGCGGCAATGTATTAACTGTGGCAGTCGCTTCACCACCTACGAACGTATTCAAAAAAGTGGCTTGTACGTGATTAAAAAGGACAAGAGAAGAGAATTATTTGATAAAAATAAACTATTAAACGGCATACGCAAAGCATTTGAAAAACGCCCGGTAGCGGCGAATGTAGTCGACAAAGTAGCGGACGATATTGAGTCCGAATTGTATAAACAGGGCAAGCAGGAAGTTCCCAGCACGGTCATCGGCGATATGGTCATGGCTAATCTGAAAAATCTCGATCATATCGCTTATATCCGGTTCGCCAGCGTTTATCGCGACTTTGCGGATATAACGAGGCTGAAACAGGAAGTAGACAGGCTGGCGGGCGGTGTCGGTAAAACCGTATCATCGGCTCAATTACCGCTAATACCGGAAAACGGGCTTGAGGTTGTGGTAAATACCGGTAGAGAGAGACGGAAGTGAATAATAGAGGCAAACCCGGACAGCAACTAAGCCAGTTCACCCGTAACCAAATCGCCAAAGCCACCTTTTCGGCAGCGGAAAGGATGGGTATTTCCGATAGAAAGCATATTGAGCAACTGACGCAACGGGTTATCGATCGGCTGGAAAAGAAACTCCTGGCGGATAAAGCCAATCTGGCACAACCATTACCGGGAATGGAAGAGATGGTTTCTCGCCCAACCGGTCAGGAAAAACGGGTGCCCACTAATGAGACGGAAATACTGGCGCTGGTCAGGGAGTTTCTGGATGCTGAAGAATTAAAAAAACCACGGGAGGATATACCACCGATGAAGATAACAAAGGCAGATGAAATGGAAGGAAAACAAGATTCCGAGATTAAATTAACGGAGAATGCTTTACGCGTTCTGGAAAAGCGCTATTTGAAAAAAGATAAAAACGGACAACCGATGGAGACACCGGAGCAGTTATTCCGGCGAGTTGCCCGGGCAATTGCCTCGGCAGAATTGATTTATGACGCCAAGGCGGATACTAAAAAATGGGAAAATGATTTTTACCGGACGATCGTCAATCTGGATTTCTTACCTAATTCCCCGACATTGATGAACGCCGGCCGGGAATTGGGTCAGTTGTCCGCCTGCTTTGTCCTGCCGATCGAGGATTCCATGGAATCGATTTTCGATGCGGTAAAATATACGGCGCTGATTCATAAGAGCGGCGGCGGCACCGGTTTTTCCTTCTCGCGGTTGAGACCGGAAAGCGACAGAGTGGGTTCTACCGGCGGTGTTGCCAGCGGACCTGTCTCTTTTATGCGGGCTTTTGATACCGCGACGGATGTAATAAAACAGGGCGGCATGCGGCGCGGAGCAAATATGGCCATTCTAAGCGTCGACCATCCGGATATAATGAAGTTTATCAACGCCAAGAATGACCCTAACGTCCTCATTAATTTCAATATTTCTGTGGCTGTGACCAAAGAGTTTATGGAAGCCGTGAAATCCGGCAGTGATTATAATTTAATCAATCCGCACAACAAAGAAGTATTCGGGCACTTGAACGCTAAAGAAGTCTTCGACAAGATGGTGGAAATGGCCTGGAAAACCGGCGACCCCGGCATTGTCTTCATCGACCGTATCAATAATGACAATCCGACGCCAAATCTGGGTAAAATCGAGAGCACCAATCCGTGTGGCGAACAACCATTGTTACCTTATGAATCCTGTAACTTGGGTTCCATTAATCTGAGTAGAATGTTAAGCAAAACGGGCGTTAAATACCAGGTTGATTATCCTAAGCTGGCGCGGACGGTAAAAACAGCCGTGCGATTCCTGGATAATGTCATTGACGTCAATAAATTTCCGCTACCGGCCATCGAGGAAATGACTAAGAAAACAAGGAAGATCGGCCTTGGCGTGATGGGCTTTGCGGATATGTTGCTCCAACTTGGCATACCTTATGATTCCGAAAGAGCCTTGGAAATCGTGGAAGATGTCATGGGCTATATCCAGGCGGAGGCCACAAAAGCTTCGGCGGATTTAGCCGTAGAGAGAGGCGTATTCCCGGCCTTTAAAGGCAGTAAATATGACGTTCCCGGGGGAATCAAAGTAAGGAATGCGACGCGTACGACCATCGCGCCCACCGGCACGCTATCGATTATTGCCGGTTGTTCCGGCGGCATCGAGCCGTTATTTGCCCTGGTTTACACGCGTAATATCCTCGACGGCGCGCAGATGGTAGAAGCTAATCCATTCTTTGAGGAAACTGCCAAAAAAGGCGGTTTCTATACTGAGGAATTGATGAAGCAGTTAGCGGGCGGCGCACATCTGAGCGATATGAATGGTATTCCCACCGAAATTAAAAAGATATTCGTCACGGCTCATGAAATCAGTCCCGAATGGCATGTCGAAATGCAGGCGGCGTTCCAGAAATATACGGATAACGCGGTTTCCAAGACGGTTAACTTCTCCCATGAAGCTGGGAAAGACGATGTGGCTAATGTCTACATGCTGGCCTACGAGAAAAACCTGAAAGGCATCACAATTTACCGCGATCGAAGCCGCGAAGGACAACCTATGAGCACCGGTCAGGGCGCCCCTCAAGTAGCGGCGGTCGAGAAGAAGCCTGACACCAAAATTCAGCCGCGAAAGAGGGCCAAGCGCACTACTGGTATTACCGAGAGGGTTAATACGGGCTGCGGCTCATTGTACGTCACGATTAACTCTGACGATGCCGGATTGTGCGAAGTGTTTTCTACATTGGGCAAAGCCGGCGGTTGCGCTTCGGCACAACTGGAAGCAGTTTGCCGTCTGATTACTCTAGCCTTGAGGTCGGGAGTAGATGCTTCAGCCGTCGTCAAACAGTTACGCGGAATACGCTGCCCCTCAATTGCCTGGGAAGGCGGTAAATCGGTGCTCTCCTGTGCGGATGCTATTGCCAGTGTCTTGGAAAGACATGTCGGCGGTGAGACGGAAACTGTGGAGAAAGTAGAGAAAACAGAAATTCCACAAGGTAAAATGAGCAGTAAGACAGAGGATTTCGGATTGGTCAGGAATATTGCCGGACAATGCCCAGACTGCGGCGGATTATTGGCCTATCAGGAAGGGTGTTTTGTCTGCCCTGCCTGCGGCTATACAAAATGCTAGGAGAACATATATGAGTATTAACGCTTACCCTGTAATCGATATTAAATTGGGAAAGGTGAGTTTTAACCTGTATCGCGACAGAAACCTGGCTGATTTTCTAGATAAAGAGATACAGTTATACGCTGGAATTCATGATGGATCAGGGATGATAGATATTCCGGTTAAATTACTTGAAAAGGCGATTCGTTCGGCAAAGAAACTTGAACTGGATGATGACACCGTTTCACGAATCAAGATTAATATCTCATTAGCCAAATTGAGTAATGACGAAGTTGTCACCTACTATTGTTTCTAGAAGCGGGTATTACTTGACATAATACACGAAAAAACCGGATTTACTAAAATTTACATTTTAAATTTATTTAGTATTTCGTATTTAGATATTCGTATTTAATTCAGGTTTCCCCGACGACGAAAGCCACGGCATATTCTTTTGAGTGGGAAAGGCTGATATTAATCTTGGAAATACTGGATTCATCAGCTTTCAGTTTTGCCTTTCCCATGAGATTTACCAATGGTTTACCGTTAAGATCGGCGAGGATTTCAATTTCTTGCCAACTGATGCCTTTATCGCAAGCCCCCAATGCCTTTAAAACTGCTTCTTTGGCGGCAAAGCGCGCGGCTAAAGATGAAGTTTTGTTGAAAAGTTTCAATTCGGCCGGAGTAAAAACGCGTTGTAGAAAAGTATCACCCCAGCGACGGATGAGTTGCTCGATACGGTCGATTTCAATAATATCAACACCGATGTACTGCATTTAGCCAACCGTTTATTGTACTGTAAATGTAATGTTACGGGTATTGATAGACACAATATATTTACCTGCCACTTTTTCGGTTACGGTAAAAATTACTGCCTGAGTTGCTTGCCCGTCCAAGGTTACGGTTTTTGTATCTTGAACATCGCCGTTTATTTTCATTATTAAGTCGTAGCTACCGGACATGTTCCCTGTATTAGTGACGTTAATGCTGATATCGACAGGCGTACCGGCAGCGACCTCGGTTGCAGAGACTGTCGGTCTATCGATAGAAAAAGTAGCCGGAACGTAAGGTGGCTTGGTGACAATACCGGATAACACGTCGTACCAGGATTTATCAACGGTAAAAATGTCGCCGGTGCTTGTCAGCCTTGTATAATAATTTGTTCCATCCGGGGTAAGATCGCCGACCTGCACTTCATAGATTTTACTATCATTATCTAGCGTGAGTGTGGCTGTAAAATTCGGTGCGTCAAAACCATATTGTGTTAATTGATCGTCAGTGGCATTCTGTAATATCAGTCTATTGGCTCCCGGGCCGCTCAGTAATAACGGAATACCTCCACCCCACCGTTGGTTATCTACCATGGGCCCATCCGGCCCGCCTGGTACTGTTGGCGCAAAGTAGAATTCGCTGTCATCTTTGTTTTTCACAAAAGACTGAGACAGACCTTGTTTGGGAAGAGACATGGTAACGCTTTGCAGATGTTGCATATCGAAGCTCCATACATAGTAATGTGGAGCTGCCGGCGCGGCGGGTTTAGGACGACTAACAAAATAATAAGTTGTTCCTGCGATAGCTAAAATCGCAACCATTATTAAAATAGCCTTTAATTTCAAAGATTATTCTCCTGTGTTCTACTTGCGGCGCCACCACATGATAGCACCGATGATCAGTACGATGGCAGGTAAGAGGGCAATACTGGAGATATTGAGAAAACTTGCCGCTTCCGGACTTAAAATAAGCCGGCGGGTTGTTAGCACCTTTTGGTCGATAGGCATGATATCACTTCCCGCGCTCAGGATTTTTACCATGCTCAAAAACAGGTCGCTGTTATTGCCATCATTAAAATGGCTGTTGGTGATAAAATCGGAATCTCCAAAAGCAACGATGTACGGTCCTTGGTTTACGGAGGTGACATTACCCTGACTATCAGTTACTTCTGAAGGGTTAATTAATACTCCAATCGCATAGGCAGCTTTCTTTTCTGTCGCAGGGTTGTACTTTGGCGTAACCGATGGGTCGAAGTTATTATCAATCCATGCATCAGTGGTTGTCCAGACTAGTGGCTGTACTTGCATCCCGGTCGGCATGGTACTTTGCGGAATGATAGCTGTGGCTCCGGGGAAATATACCGTTGATGTAATGATATTTAACGCGCTACGATTTCGTGTGACTGTAGGGTTATCGATATTGGGTGTGGCGTAGGATGACGGGTCGATAATCGTGCCGCTTTGAACATCTACGCCCCATGGTTTGAGTAATTGTGCAACATCACTCGGTGCATTCGGATCGGTTAAAAATAGGGCGGCTCCATCATTGGACAAGTAGCCGGCGATAATCTGTCGCTCCGAATCTGACATCGCTTGTGTGGGGCTGTCTACCACTAGTAGAGCGCAGTCATCGGGGATGCTCTTCGCAACCTGAAGATCAATACTGATTACCTGTAAAAGGTTGGTTTGCAAAGCATCGGCTGCATCACTCAATGTATCGCTAAGGCTGGCTTCTCCGTCTCCGGTTAAGAAATAGACCTTTCTCTGTACGATACCGGTAACTTCAAGAATAGCATTGGTAAAGGCGTGTTCAGCCTCTGCTACTACTTCCTCCGGAGTAACCAGACTCGTGCCCAGCGCAGATTCAAATACTACCGATTGATATTCGGTGATATTATATTTACGAGCTTCTTCAGGGTGCTGGTCGGGATCGATTACTTGAACTTTTAATTCGTTGGTATAGTTCATATATTGCAGTATCATAGCCTCACCGTATGCTCCGCTATGGTACTGGTCGTCAGCTGGTGTAACAAAGAAAATAACATTAATAGGTATTTTTATTTTCGCTAATACGGCCTTAGTTTGAGACGTAAGAGAGAATTGCGCTAGGGCGGTGAAATCGAACTGATGATTAACGCCGACGCTGATTGCATTCACAAAAATGATAATACCGGCGAAAACCGAGACCATAATCGTAGTGCTGGCGCCGAATTTACCGCGCCGACTGGTGACCGCGCCTTTGACACGGCGGAAATCGATAATAGCGGCGGAAGCGACAAGGATAATACCTAAAGCGATCAATGCATAGGCAAGCAATTTTATTTCCGGCAGGACTAATGCAAGGATCAATCCTACAATCATTGAGAATAAGCCGACTATCGCTAAAACAATTGTCTGCATTTAATTCCACCTGCCGTTTTCCAGCGACCTGGTAGCCGAGAACAAAAATAACGTTGCGATGCTCAAGTAATAGATAACGTCTCTAGTATCGATAATCCCGTCAGTAAAACCTGAAAAATGATATTGTAGTGAAAGATAATTCATAACTTGCCCCATAGCTTTAGGGAAGAAAGATGCGGCGCTGGCCAAATACCACAAAGCAAATAGTATCCCCAGGGACACAACGGCGGAAATAATCTGGTTAGATGTTAACGAGGAGACGAAAATGCCTATAGCTATTGCTGAACTACCTAATAACACAAGACCCACATAGCTTGTCCAGATGGGGCCCATGTCCGGATGGCCGAATATCATCAGTAGTATCGGGTAATATAATGTTAAAACCAACAGTACAACCATGATTCCTAAGCCGGCCACAAATTTTCCCATAACTACTTCGGAGTCTTTCACCGGTGAAGTCAGTAGTAGCTCCCATGTGCCCATCTTCTTCTCTTCTGCCAGCGAACGCATAGTAATGAATGCCGCAAAGAGTAACAGTAAGAGATCCGCATATTGTAAAAATCCTTTGATGGTGGTATCGACGTAATTAATCTGTTTCAGGTAGCTGCTAAAAAAAATACCGGTGACAATTAGAAAAATACAGATGACAATGTATGCCATCGGAGAATTCAAATATCCCCGGAATTCCTTGCCCGCAATAATTCTGATATTTTTCACTACTCGGTTTCCTCTTTTGTCGTTAACTGCAGGAAGATATCTTCCAGACTCATCTCTACCGATTCGATGGACAGGAGCGTCCAGCCGCTCTTGATGATCGCCTCCGTAATCTGTCCCCTCGGGTCGATTTGAATGGGGCTTTCTACAATCAGATGTTCGCCTTCTTTAATGACTCTTCTTACGCCGTCAATTCTTTGGAGACGCTTAATAATCTGCTCATGAGGGCCTTTCACTTCCAGACGCAAGCGTCTGGCGCCTTTTATTATCGCGGACAGGTTTTCAATATTATCTTGAGCGATTACTTTACCATTGTGGATAATAATTACCCGATTGCACGTAGCGCTGACTTCAGGGAGTATATGAGTGGATAATAATATCGTATGCTCTTTACCGAGTTCTTTGATTAAACTTCTGGTTTGAGATACTTGAATTGGGTCGATACCAACCGTAGGTTCATCCAGAATTAATACCTCAGGTTCGTGAATGATCGATTGAGCTAATCCCACTCTTTGCCTGAAACCCCTCGATAATTTACCGATAATAGTATCAATATATTCTTCCAGATGGCAAAGGGTGACTACCTCATCGATCCGCTTTTTGGTGCGGGCTCGTTCTATTCCCCTGAGACGGGCAAAGAAATCAAGATAATCGCGGACAGTCATATCGGTGTAGAGTGGAACCGCTTCCGGCATGTAACCAATGTGCTTCCGGCCTTCAAGTGAATCGGTGACCATATTACAATCGGCAATCCAGGTATCGCCCTTGGTCGGCATTAAAAACCCGGTGAGGATACGCATAGTAGTTGTCTTACCTGCAGCATTAGGACCTAGAAGTCCCACAATTTCCCCTTTACCGATGTCGAAACTGATATTATCTACTGCCAGACGTTCGCCATAATACTTGGTTAAATTTCGGACTTTAATCAATATTTTTCCTCATATCTAAAGACGTTTTGTATCCTACGCTATGGACCGGTTGTGGTCGGCAGTTCCGTCGGAATAGTATCGGTCGGAGTCGTAGTAGTACTTGATGTAATTCCGCGGGAAGCCTTCAACTTCTCTATTTGATATTGAATCCATGCATCAGTGGTTGAATCATATCCACCGCTGGAGCCTTTACCCAGGAGAGATATTTTCTGCGTACTCATTTGTGTATTCAGCCAATCGGTCATCAGTCGCCCTTGTAAAGTACTAATATATTGAGGATCGACTTCCCGTGATGGTGATTTTTCTGTAACCATCAGTAGAAAATAGGGTTGATCCTGTTGGGTAGATGCGGCCTGTTGTGCTGCTGAACTTGTTTGTACAGGATCGCTGACTTTACCGATTTCCAGATTGGTTACCGTATTAGCAAGATCAGAATCGAGGGCTTTGATCGGGACCCAGCCCATGTCTCCGCCTTTGTCCTTTGTTGAAGTATCTAGTGAAACCTCGCTTGCAAGCGTCTGGAAGTCTTCACCGGCATCTATTCTGTTCTTTATATCGGTAGCTGTAGCGGAGTCTGCCACGACAATGTCATAAATATGCGCTTGCTCTGCAGTGGTAGGCATATTGGCTTCAAATATAGTTTGCAAACGTTGCGCGATAATACTTGTACGCACTAAATCACGGAATTGGCTTTCGGATAATGTAGTTGCATCAAGTGTCTGTCGGTACCACTCCTGATATTCGGCAACAGATAAGGTTGTTGTAACAGCGGGTGTAGTCGTACCAGGTGTAGCAGTTGTTGTAACGGAGGTGTCAATCGGCGTAGTAGTTTCGGTCGGTGTCGTAGTAGTGGCAGTATCGCTTACCGTCGAATCTGTGCCGGAAGATGAGTTATTAGCTTCTTTTCGCAATTCCTGGTCGATATCCGCTTCAGTCACGGTAATGCCATATTGGGGTGCAGCCTGTTTAATTAATTCCTCTTGAATGATATTCTGAATTGTGCTCATTGTATCGTTGGGATCGGAAGTATTCATCAGACATCGTTTTATCAGATAATCAACGGAAATACTATCGTTATTAACTTTAATGATAGTGGCTTGAAGCGGTGCTTTGTAAACCAAATACCAGCCGACGACAACAACAATAATAATTACCAGCAAAATCGCCGACGCCGTTATAATTGCATTAGTCTTGCTTTTTCGCCTCTTTGCGTCGGCAGTTTCAGGCAGTTTGGATACTGACTTATTACTCTTTAAAGATTTTTTTAGATTCGGCATATGTCTCTCTTTTTAGTTCCCTGATTTTATCATACACTAAAATAAAAAATCTCACAGAAAAGGCGGACTGGGCACTTGTTTGCTTGTTTTATGCTATCGCAATTAGTGCAGTCCGCCTTAATTCATTACTGATTGGTCGGCACAGGATTAGGGCTAATATATGATTTTACTAAATGGCATGAAACCCAATGCTCTTCACCAACTAACTTTAATTCAGGTTCTTTTTCACGACAAATATCGATAGCGAGCTGACAGCGGGGATTGAAACGACAACCTTTAGGTGGATTGATCGGGCTGGGAACATCGCCCTTTAGAATGATACGCTTACGTGTGCGGTCAACCTTGGGGTCGGGAATAGGAACTGCAGAAAGTAGCGCAACGGTGTATGGGTGCAGCGGATTTGCATAAAGCTCATCGCTATATGTAATCTCGACGATTTTACCAAGGTACATCACTGCCACACGATCACTGATATTACGAACTACAGAGAGGTCGTGCGCAATAAAGAGATAAGTCAAACCCATTTCCTCACGGAGCTTTTCCAGTAAGATAATGATTTGTGCTTGAATAGAAACATCCAAAGCTGAAACCGGTTCATCGCAAACGATAAATTTAGGTCTTACTGCCAGCGCGCGCGCAATACCGATACGCTGGCGCTGACCTCCACTGAATTCATGGGGATACCGGCCGGTCATATAAGGCTCAAGTTCCACCATGCGGAATAACTCTTCTACCTGTTCCCTGTATTCTTTTCCTGATGCCAGGTTGTGTACTTTGATAGGCTCGCCAATGATATCTCCGGCAGTCATACGCGGATCTAGAGAAGCATATGGATCCTGGAATATCAGTTGCATATTGCGGCGCATTTTCCGCATCTGTCCTTTCTTAAGCTTACTGAGATTTACGCCTTCAAAATGGACATCGCCCTTTATGCCGTCATATAGCTGGAGAATACAGCGCCCGGTAGTTGTTTTACCGCAACCGCTTTCTCCCACCAATCCAAGAGTCTCTCCCTTCTTGATATAGAAGGAAACCCCATCGACAGCTTTAACGTCTCCTACTCTTCTTTGAAAAACGCCGGCCGTTACCGGGAAATACATGTACAGGTTTTCAACTTCAATCAGATGCGTATTGTCTTCCATTATACGAAAACCCTCACTTGTTTTACTGTTTCTTTAGTTTGCTGAGTTCGGCCCAGCAGGCGCGATAATGATTTTCTCCGACCTTTTCCAGTGGTGGATACTCCTTACTGCATTTGGGCATTGCCCAATCGCAGCGAGGATGAAAGGCGCAACCGCTCGGTAAATGTGCCAGATTCGGCGGCAGCCCTTTTATTACTCTTAGTGATTTCTTTTTACTGATATCCAGACGTGGCACCGATGCCAACAGTCCGATAGTATATGGATGGCAGGGATTAGAATACAATTCTTCAGTCGGCGCTGTCTCAATCATCTTGCCGGCGTACATTACATTAACACGGTCTACATAGCGGGCGACGATGCCGAGATTATGGGTGATGGTAATGACGGATGTACCGAACTGCGATCTTAAGTCATCGATAATTTCCAGTAATTGTGCCTGTACGGTAACGTCCAAAGATGTGGTCGGCTCATCGCAAATCAGTAGAGCGGGATTGCAACTGAGTGCCATAGCTATCATAATTCTCTGTTGCATACCACCGCTAAACTGGAACGGGTAGTCATTAGTTCTTTTCTCGGCATCGGGGATACCGACAAGTCTCAATAATCTGATGGTCTCCTGAGCCGATTCCTTTTTATTCATGTTGCGGTGCAGTTCCAATGCTTCCGTGATCTGCCTCTTAACGGTGAGCACCGGATTCAACGAGGTGGTGGGTTCCTGGAAAACCATTGCTATACGATTTCCACGGATATGACGCATCTCCGCTTCAGTGGCTTTCAGCAGGTCTTGGCCTTGAAAAATTATCTCTCCACCGACAATAATGCCAGGTGGATAAGGGATAAGCCGCAGAATCGATAGAGCGCTAACACTTTTTCCGCAAGCGCTTTCACCGACTACCCCTACGCTTTCACCTTTATTAACATAGTAAGTAAGCCCGTCAACTGCCTTGAGCTCACCTTCTTGCGTATAAAAATAGGTGCGCAGGTCTTTGACTTCCAGAACTTTTTCGTCTTTTACTACAGTTGTCGTCATCTTCTAGAGCAAACTCCGAGACTTATCAGTCTTCATCAAGTAATTTATTTGATGTCTGAATACGCCCTGAGTTTAACCTCCTTTATTGTAATGTCTTAATAAACTAATTACAATATTCGCCATTAGCGTGAAATTGTAACATCAACTATAAACAATGTCAAGAAATATACCGAGGCTAAATTATACAGTCTTGGTTGATAACATAATATTTGGTCATGACACATTAATGTTTCAAAGAATGGGTAACGATATCAGCCCAGGTTTTGAAGGGAGTTACCCCCATTTTCTGCGCGGGTGGAGTACGCGTAACTTTCTCATTGCCGGTAATGAAATTATAATAGACTTGCCAGGCTCCGGTTAAAACGCGTGCGTTCTCTATATTTTTCAAGCTGCGTATTATGTGTCTTCGTTTTTTCAGTAGTTCATTAAATTGTCCAGTGATAGCTTCATCAGATTTTTTAAAAATGATTTTGTTATTGAGCCCCTTTTTCTTCATTTCGTACAAGGTCTTGAATTCAGTGACATTATCCGGTAGTAGTACGGTCACTTTCTGGGTGGGGTTTTTCACTATTAAAGAAGCTGAATTGATGAAGTTGTTTAGACTGTGTTTTATTTCGGTTTCAAATATGCGGGAGGATAATAGAAATTTGCTGTTTAAATCGAAAATATCCAGAAACCGGAGTTGTCGTTTTTCCACTTGAGTGGGTGTAATACAAAGATACCATGTGTCTCCTGTGTCAGGATGAAAAGGCTTAGCCTGCTCTATCGCCTCTTTTGAGAAACGGAGTACCCAATTATAAATACTGGATTGGGCATAATAGGCTCCATGCCGCAGGTCGATTTCTTTTTGTATTGTACCTAATGACATCCCTTTATAATAACTATCCAGGACTAAAGATATTATCCATATGGGGGTTTTCATTTTGGGTAAGGCGTCATTATCGGCAAATTTACGTCGGCAAGTCTTACAGAAATACCTCTGCATCCCTTCGAAGGTACCGTATTTCACAATAGCGGTAGATTGACAATATTTACATTTAATCGATTGGTTGCGGATAAAATTGTTCACGAAATACTCTATCAAACCGTTTCACTGATTGCTCCATTCTATCATTTTTTTATATTTGACGTAGACTGAAATTGTTTGTTAGAATGCAGACACTTCATGGCTCCCGGCTAATCACAAAAAGGGAGGACATATGGCCGTTGTCGAATATCAAAAAGAAGGCAGAATTGCCTATATCACCATTAACCGACCCGAGGCTATGAATTCATTGAATGAGAAGGTTTTTCAGTGTCTTCAGGAGGCGATGATTGATTTCCGGGATAACGATGACCTTTGGGTGGCAATATTATCCGGAACTGGCGATAGATCTTTCTGCGCCGGGGTGGATATTAAGTGGTTTGCTTCAGGTCCCGGGACATCGTCCTGGGTAACATCAGTACGCGCGGATACTATCTGGAAGCCGTTTATCGCCGCAATCAATGGTTATTGTCTGGGCGCCGGATGTGAATTAGCGATGACTTGCGACATCCGCATCGCTTCCGATAATGCGCAATTCGGTCAACCGGAAGTGAATATCGGCTTTATGCCCGGTATGGGCGGGACGATCCGAATGCCGCGTTTTATTCCACGTGCCTTTGCGGCTGAACTTTTATTAACCGGCAATCGAATAAATGCAGAAACCGCATTGCGTTATGGCCTGATTAGTCGTATCACCACTGAAGAAAATTTGATGAAATCAGCCAAAGAAATCGCCGAAACTATTATTGCTCGCGGTCCCTTGGGAGTTAGAGCTACGAAAGAGGCAATGGTGCGTGGTTATAGTATGACTCTGGAAGAGGGTCTGGAATTGGAAAGGGTATTAGCAAATTATATCAGTACTACTTATGATTTTGTGGAAGGCATTAATGCCTTCGCGGAAAAAAGGCCGCCCCGCTATAAAGCAAAATAATAAAAGGCTGCCATTTTCTTCAATGTCATTCTAGACTCTCTTGCTTTTTTCATATTGTTTCACTATGATATGGGTACAATAACGATAAAAGTCGTTTATATATAGTCCCTGCAAGCCATTCAGAATAGTACTATGTAGTAGTCTGCATCGGATTAATGCAAATAATCGGGAGGTGCAAGATGACACAGAAGGCTCTTTCTGATAGACTGATGGACTTATGCGATCAGAACGCCGGCCTGATAGCGGAACAATGGCATAAATCGGTTATTAAGAACCCGCGAACTCCCACCTTTCATGCCAACCCTAAAGAAAGTTGTATGCGTCACGCCTGTTTCATTTATCAGAACTTAAGAAGGATGTATTTTGCCGATAACCCTTATCAGGAAGTAATGCGTGTTTTAGATGCTACCGGCTACGCCGAAGAACTCTATAGCCGGCGCATACCGTTATCCGAAGCTATTTATGCGCTGATTCTGATGCGCAGATTTGTTTGGCTATATGCCGAACAATCAGCGCTTTTTAACACCGCCTCCGATATGTATCTTGTCTTGCAGAGTTCTAACCGAATTCTGCTATTATTCGATTATGCGATATATATTGTTACGGATAAGTACGAAAAAATGTCGAAAAAATAATGACTTCGCTATCGCTCAAACATATTTGGTTACGGGAAGTCAATTGGAGATGCTATGTATAAAAAAATTGTTGTAACTTTAGACGGTTCAAAACTGGCAGAATGCGTGTTACCCCATGTACAGGATATAGCCAGGGGTTGCGGCGCTGAAGATGTAGTGCTGATAACCGTTACCGAACGAATTGCCGGTTTAGTGTCAAGCTACGAACATGCTGTTACTACAGGCAATAACGAAGTTCACCAACCGTTTATAGGTTTTAGCGACAGACCCTATTCGGGAAAGCAATTTGAAATCGATCCGGATCTGAAAATTCCTTTAGTAACTGGTAAAATCCTCAAGCAGGGACAACGATACCTTGCTCGAGTAGCCGACCAACTCGGGAAAAAGGGAGTTCGGGCGGGCATTGTCATCCTGATGGGTGAAGCGGCTGAACAAATTGTTGATTTTGCCGGTGTGGAAAAGGCAGATTTGATCATAATGGCAAGTCATGGCCGTTCCGGCTTCAGTCGCTGGGCGATGGGGAGTGTGGCAGAAAAAGTGTTTCGTGGCAGTAATGTGCCGATTTTACTGATTAAGGCCTCACCAACCGATATTGGAAAACAACAATAACTTATCTCATCGATGATTGTAGTTCACTGAGGGAAAGAGCTTGGCGTCCGTATGTGGCAGGAATAGTGCGGCTACGAATTCATGCATAAAGGGAACATAGTTTGAAAGTTCAATGTTTGTCATACGGCGTGCAATCTTTAACGATTTCTCAAATGCGGCGATAGAAGTCAGCGACATCCGCGCTCCGGTAAGTGAACTGTTGCCGATAAACTGTATCCGTTTTACATCGACGTCCGGTATCAAGCCGATGGCAATTGCCTTCGGGATATTAAGTGAGCTGCCGAAACCGCCGGCCACATAGATATTTTCCAGTTGGTTGAAGCTTAGACCGACATAATCTACCAGTGATTTTATGGCCGCAAAGACCGCCCCCTTCGACTTAATCAGGTTTGCGATTTCTGACTCTGATATTGAAATTGCCTGACCGGTTTCGGTTTCATCCGGATAAGCCAATACATAGCGCAGTTCTTCATCTTCGGTAATTAACTGCGGATTACCCGGAGATGTGTTGAATTTACCATGTTGTTCGATGATATTATTCCTGACCATTTCATAAAGAGCATCGATCAATCCGGAACCGCAGATACCTCTCGGTTTAGCTTTTCCGATTGTTTCATAAGTGACCTTGCCGTCATTAATTTCCAGTTTTTCGATGGCGCCTTTGGTGGCCCGCATACCGCTATTAGCGCCGCCGCCTTCGAAGGCCGGTCCGGCAGAAGCAGAACAACACACCAGCCATTCATTGTTGCCGATGACTATTTCGCCATTAGTCCCGACATCGATCAGACAGCGTATTTCCGGTTTATCTGCCATTCCGCAAGCGAGCACCCCTGCGACAATATCTCCACCGACATAACTGGCAATACTGGGCGCTACTTCAAGAATACCCTTCGGATTGATATCAATGCCGATTTCTGCCGCAGATATTTGGGGATAGACCGTGGTTGTTGGAACGTAAGGTTCCAAGCGGATGGAACAAGGCGTCAGATTCAGAAGGAAATGACTCATAGTCGTATTACCCGCGGCGAAAACGGCTGTAATCTCTTTTTTATCGATATGATGCTCTTGTGCTAAAGCGTGAGCCAGATTGTTAATATTGGTAATCACGGCTTTATGTACCGGTTCCAGCGAGCCGCGGACACAAGCAAAAACCATCCGTGAAATCACATCGGCGCCATAGCGCGCCTGCAGATTATGGCTGCCTTTGACGCCCAGAATTTTACCGTTCTTGAGATTAATCAGTTGCGCTATGACGGTTGTTGTGCCGACATCTACCGCTAAACCGTAATGTTTATCCGAAGTGTCGCCGCCTTCTATTTGTAGTATCCGCCCGATGCTGTTGTGTCGGGCGAAAGTGACGGTTATTTTCCAATGGGAAGCTCGCAGTTTTTCTGTCAGATTTTGCAGACAGGAGAGCGAAACTTCAAAATGCTCGTAGCTTGATACTTTACGGAGTTCTCTGGTGATACGGTCGATATCTGAGGCATTATCTTCAAGTGTCGGCTCAGGCAATTCAAGATAGACTTTCTTCACCAGGGGGTCGAAGGAAAAAGACGGTTCATGACTTGTTTTATGGAGAACGAGTTTTTCCGGTTCGCTATATGTAATGGTAGCGCCTTCCATCATTATCTTTTCCAGTTCTATCCTGGATTTTGGCGGTATCATCACCGTGAGGTTATCTTCTACTTTAGTCCGGCAGGCTAGAACATAGCCGTTCTCTAATTCATTCTTGGAAAAAAGACCGATCGTATTCTTGTCGGCCATCGCTTTACCGCTGACCAACTGTAATTGGCATTCACCACACAGACCTTCTCCGCCACAAAGGCTGTTGATGATTATTCCTGCTTTTTCGGCAGCTTGCAACAGAGTTGTATTGCTCTCTACTTCTATCTTCTTGTTGTTGGGTAAGAAGGTAACCGTAAGTCTAGCCATCTTTCCTTCCTGAATATAGTGCTAATAACGGATTTAATCGGATTGTTTACCAATCGGTAGGAGTATGATACAATCAAAACTACCTTTTTGGCAAATTGGTTTATTGATATTTTCTAATTAAATAAGCGGGAGATGGCAAGATGAACTGGGTTGATATCGTAATTATCATATATTTACTATTGTCAGTGGTAGCTGGTATCGCGCAAGGGCTCATCCGTTCTTTATTTTCTATCATCGGTCTTATCGTCGGCATTGTGCTGGCGGCGCGTTTCTATCAACAATTGGGTAATATTCTGACATTTATTCATAATTCGGACGTTGCAAACATTGTCGCCTTTGTATTTATTTTATTAGCTACGATGGGGGTTGCAGCTCTGATTGCTTTGGCGTTGAGGTCGATTCTCAAAGCGATAATGCTCGGTTGGATAGATAGGCTAGGCGGTGCTATCCTGGGTTTAATTCTCGGAGCTTTATCGGTCAGCGCGTTCCTGGCGATTATTGTTAAATTCACTGACTCGCCGCTGATTACGAATTCAGCGCTAGCCGGATTTTTCCTCAATAAATTCCCGATAATCATGGGATTCCTGCCCAGCGAATTTAAAGGCATTAGCAACTTTTTTAAGTAGCGTTGTCGAGGATTTTCGTAGCTATCAGCCTTTCACGCAGGCGGAAAAGCGCGGCCACGGCGGCACGTTCACGGGAATCGGCGCGATCCGGCATGAATTGTTGCTGCCAGCTTTGTGTTCCCTCCGCATCGGCTATTCCTATATAGGCGATATCGGACTGATTTGTTGATTTGATATCCTTTGTAATTCCGGTAATACTCAGGCCGAAGTCCGTGGAAAATTGCTCTTTGATCGAGACTGCCATCGCCTCCGCAGCCTCTTTACTTACAGTCCCTTTTCCTTGGATCACATTAGCCGGAATTTCCAATCCGATTTCAGTCAATTCTGAATTTATGATTAGCCCGCCGCGATAGTATTGGGAACTTAAAGGGGAATCGGTAATAAGATGCCCCAGGAGACCTCCGGTGAAACATTCCACGGTTGCCAGACTCATTCCCCGTTTGCTTAATTCTTGTCTGATGATGCCTTCCAGTGTATCGTCATCCGTCCCCCAGACATATGGCGACAGTAATTGCTTTATTTTCTTTTCGGTAGTGTCCAGTAACTTGGTGGCGCCCTCTCCCTGAGCGATCAATCTCACTTGTATGCCATCCGGCTTAGCGTAAATCCCCAATGACGGATTGTTGGCTTTAAAGAAGGGCATAATGAGCTCCCCGACGGTTGCTTCGGGGATCGAAAATGTTTTTATGGTTCTTATCATTATTTTCTCACAGGGGAACCTTTTCTTAAGCCTGGGTAAGGCTTCGCTTTGCCACATAGGTCTCATCTCATTGGGCGGACCCGGCATCACGACAATCACTTTACCATTTTTTTCGACCCACCAACCGGGCGCGGTGCCTTTCGGATTTGGTAAAGATACAGCCGAAGGGATACGCATTGCCTGTTGAATATTATCCTTGGGCATCTCTCTGCCCGCGCGGATAAAAATGGTTTTCAGATCGGTTTCCAACGCCGGGTCAAGAAATAGTTTTTCGTTCAACGCCAATGCAATCGCTTCCCTGGTCAGGTCGTCTGCAGTCGGACCTAAACCGCCTGTGGTAATTATTAAATTACATCGTCCTAACGCTTGACTAAATGCCTCAGAAAGCATTTTGATGTCATCGCCGGCGGTGGTTATTTTCTGGAGTTCAATACCGATTACAGGCAGTTGAGAAGCAATGTACATCGCGTTGGTATCGGTGATTTCACCTCTTAGAAGCTCACTACCGATGGACATGATTTCCGCTTTGACTGGTTTATTCATTGACGCAAGTCCTTTCATAATTTAATATAGTCCTTCGGTTATTTTAGCCTTTTTATTATATAGGTGTCACTTCATATTTTTGTTGTTGAAGGCGGGAGAGCTTATAATATTTATTGTATTAAAATTATTCTACAGGAAAAGTAGCTTGCGTACACAAGATTTCGATTACGATTTACCGCTTGAGTTGATTGCCCAAAAACCGATTGAACCGCGTGACGCATCCCGTTTACTTGTGGTTAATCGACCGAGCGGATTAATCGAACATAGAAATTTTCCTGAACTCCTTGATTATTTGCAAGCCGGGGATGTGATGGTATTCAATGATAGCCGGGTCATTCCTGCCCGGTTATTTGGCACAAAAGCAAAAACAGGGGGAGCGGCAGAAATATTATTACTGCGTCGGCTAAGCCAGAATGTCTGGGAAACACTGGTTAAACCGGGTAGACGGGTTAAAACCGGAACGATATTGGAACTGGCAGATGGACAGAGAAATAAAATCGTCACGGCTGAGGTCATCGAAGAAGGTGAAAACGGCATCCGTATCATCAAATTTTCCGATGAATCGCTGCTATCAAATTTAGGTACCGTTGCTTTACCGCCTTATATTCACGAACCGTTGCAGAATCAGAATCGTTATCAGACAGTTTACGCCGATCAAAAAGGCAGTGTTGCCGCGCCGACGGCTGGATTGCATTTTACACCCGAATTACTGGGAAAAATAGAACAACAAGGCATAAAATGTCTTTTCGTCACACTCCACGTCGGCTTGGATACTTTCCGTCCGGTACAGGAAGATAATCCGCAGGAACATCGCATTCACCGTGAATATGGATATATGAGTGCCGAGGTTGCGGCCTCGATTAATCTGGCTAAACAAGAAGGGCGCCGTATCATCTGCGTGGGTACCACCAGCGTACGATTGGTAGAAGCTGTCGCTCAAGCTAGTAATGATAACATATTAAAACCTTTCGAGGGGTGGGTAGATTTGTTCATCCTGCCTGGACATCGCTTTAAAGCGGTCGATGTCATGGTAACCAATTTTCACCTTCCGAAATCGACATTGCTGATGCTGGTCTCTGCTTTTGCCGGAAAGGAATTGATTGACAAAGCCTACCAAACCGCTATTGCCGAAAAATACCGTTTCTATAGCTTTGGCGATGCGATGCTGATTTTATGAATAAGGAGAACGTATGCAAATCTTGATGATATCCGGGAGCAGAAACAGGGAAGGAAGAACAGCCCGCGCAATGGAAGCTATCTCGAAAGGTGTTGTGAAAGCCGGAGGAAAATGGGAATGCATTTTCTTGCCTGAACTAAAAATAGAAAGATGCCGTCAGTGTAATCAAGATGGCAATGGAATTTGCCGTTCTGAATACAAGTGTGTTATCGAAGATGATTTCGACCTGGTTAATAATAAAATAACAAAAGCCGATGTGGTCGTCTTCGCTAACCCGGTATATTTCTTCGACCTGACTGAGAGTATGCGGGCTTTTCTTGACCGGCTTCGTCGTATAACCCCCAGACCTGGGCCGGATTTAAAAGGGAATTTTTCGTTGGATCTGCCGGGTGTTTCCCGGTTTATGCCTGCCAAAGGAGCTACTCCTGCGATTGGAGTTTGTCTGGCAGGAGGCGGAGGACGTGGAGCGTCACATTGCTGTGCGGTCCTTGAACGATATTTACCGGAATGCGGGTTTGATGTAGTAGATATGATTGCGCTTCGACGTCAGAATCTGGAATTTAAGTTGCCGATATTGGAACTCACCGGCGAATGGCTGGTAAACAAGCCGACATCAGAAAATAGCGATTTACCAAACCAGAAATAAACCAATCATAACTGGATTCCGCCGTCTACCTGCAAAATATGTCCGGTCACATAGGATGAATCCGGGGTGACGAGAAACTCAACTGCCTTGGCAACCTCGATCGGACGGCCATAACGGTCCAGCGTACCGCCGGTCATCAGTTTATCTTTGTCGATAGGTCTGGTGGCGACGAATCGCGGTGTGATAATTACGCCCGGCGCAACTACATTGGCATGGACATTATAAGGACGTAACTGAGCTGCCAAACACCGCGTATATTCATGAACAGCCGCTTTGGCCGAACAATAGATCGCCCCCTGTGCCATAGCCGAAAGCGCCCCAAGGCTACCGATGTTGACGATCCAGCCCTCTTTCCGCTCGATCATCTCCGGAGCCACTTCACGACAACATAGAATACAGGTCATCAGATTCCGATCTAATACAGCCCGTATATCTTCTACGGAAATAAAAACGGCATCATTCGCCATGGGTTTACCGTTATTTTTACCCATAGTGCCCTGCGCGCCGATATCGCCGCCGGCGCAGTTCACCAGAATATCGATTCTAACGAACGATTTACGGATTTTAGCGACGATTTGTTTCACAACGGCGGCATCGGTCAGATCGCCCGAAACTGGCAAGACTTCACCACCATGAGCTGCGGTAATATCTTGAGCCACTGCTTCCAGAGAATCAGCTTCGTTAAAAGCACGGGTTGAAGTGGGACTTGTACCATGAATAGCAATTTTTGCCCCCAAAGAGGCCAGATGATCGGCGATCACGCGTCCCATACCTCGGGAAGAGCCGGTTACCCAGGCGACTTTACCTGATAAACGTTTGTCCTTCATATTGGCGTCCATATTTCATCCTCCGGTGGTAATTGTAGATTTGTTCTATTCTTTGAATATCTCGTAGCAAACGATTTCATTTAATGATTTTCTTGTTTTTGGCGTTGGGGGCTGGTTTGGAAAACCGAGAGGGAGTAACGATACAACTTTATATTTCTTTGGAATACCGAGGAATTCATGCACTTTATCTTGTGAAAATGCGCCGATCCAACAAGTACCGAGCCCTTCGTCCGCGGCGGCAAGAGTCATATGGTCAACCGCTATTGCCAGGTCGACCGGATAATCGGGCACATCGCATATCATCATTAATTCAGGCATGGTAGCGACCGCCGCAATAATCACAGGAGCTTTAGCCATCCAGGTTTGCTCCATAGCGGCTTTAGCCAGTTTCTGGCGTGTTTTGCTGTCTCTTACGACTATAAATTTCCATGGTTGGCGATTGGATCCCGATGGAGCAAGGCGTGCTGCCTCGAGAACTCTAAGCAGTTTGTCTTCCGGAACCGGTGTATCTTTATAATCGCGAACGCTTCTTCTTTGTGTGATTACTTCTTTGAATTCCATGTTTGTACCTCTTCAGACGAATATTAAGTATCCTTCGGAATGAAAATTATATCACAGCTCTGAGGACGGGTGTATAATTGAAAAAGTAAATATAACTGTTTTTTAAAGGTGAAGAAATGGCTAAGATGAATGCGGCTGTCTTAAAAGGCGGTAAAAATAAAAGAAGTATCGCAGACCTGGAGTTAAAACAGGTCGATATTCCCGAACCTGAAGAGAATGAAGTTCTGGTAAAAGTCTGTGCCTGTGGTTTTTGTCAGACGGATTATAAGGCAATTGCCGGCATCAGGGAAATCCCGATTCTTGAAGACCATATTGTCGGGCATGAGCCTTCCGGAGTAGTAGCACAAGTCGGGAAAAAGGTTAAAGGATTTAAACAGGGAGACCGGGTTGCCGTCAGTCCGCTGTATTACTGCGGAGAATGCCCCGAATGCCTGAGAGGAAATGAATTTACTCATTATTGTGTTAATGCGGAAGTATACGGCGGCGACGGACCGAAAATTGTAAAGAATGGCGCCTTTGCGCAATATATGGTCGTAGATAAAAAATCATTGTACAAGATTAAGGATAACATTTCTTTTGAGAGCGCTGCGCTGCTGGAGCCAACCTCAGGTTCCTGGAAAGGTTTACATAACTCACAATTCAAACGGGGGGATGATGTTGTGGTAATTGGCGTCGGCGGGATCGGGATGCTGGTCGCACTGCTGGCCAAACACAACGGTGCAAAGAGGGTTGTTGCCGTCGATGTTTCATATTACGCTCTCGGAATGGGTAAGAAGCTCGGCATCGATATCATCATTAATCCCGCTGATGTAGTCGGGAAACCCAATTACGACCGTAGCGATTATGGAAAAATCACCAAAGCCGTTTATAATTCGCTGGGGAAAAACCCGGACCTTATTTTCGAATCGGCCGGACCGGTGTCCGCAACAGAACTATTCTGGGATATGGTTCTTTCCGGCAGAGGTATTCGAGGTAATGTTTTTGGCATCACAACCCACGAACCTATACCTGTGGACTGCGGCAAGCTTCATTTCGCGGAGCCAGTGATCACTTCGTCGTTCAATGTCAGTCGACTTTCATTGGAACAGGCGTTGAAAACAATTGAAGAAGGATTTGATCCATCCAAAATCGTCACCCATACTTTTCCGTTGAACGGAATTCACGAAGCTTTTGAATTAATGAAAACGCCCAATCGCAATAAAGTAATCATCTACCCGAACCCTGATTTGTATTCAGGTTTAAAACAGAAATAGGGTTTACTCACAATTCAATAAACAATAGTCGATTTAAAATACAATTAAATAACCTGTTCGATCATACCGGCACCTATTACCAGATCATCCTGATAGAAAACCGATGCCTGACCGGGAGTAATGGCTAATTGGGGTTCTTTAAATTTCACCCTGATATGTTCAGTATCGATTGTTGTTAGAACAGCTTCAGCTTCTTTCGGAGAAGAGCGGATTTTCACATTTACTGAAAAAGATTGATCCGTCTCTTCAAAAGACATCCAGTTTAACTCAGAAACGATGAACTCATCTTTATAAAGATCTTCTTTTACTCCTACGATCGCCGCATTTCTTGCGGGGTCTAATGATGTGACATATAAAGGCTTTTGTGTCGGTAGCCCTAACCCTTTATGCTGACCGATAGTGTAAAACTGAATTCCACGGTGTTGTCCAAGTATATTTCCTTTGTCGTCCAGAATCGGTCCGGGATTAGAGTCAGTATTGATAATCGAGGAATAATCCCCGCAAACAAAATTCTGGCTGTCTGGTTTAGCTGCAACATGCAACCCAAATCGGTTTGCTATTTCTCTAACTTCAGTCTTGGTATAATCCCCTAATGGCAGCATCAGGTGAGCAAGTTGTTTTTGAGATAGAAACGACAGAAAATATGATTGGTCCTTGGTTAAATCCTTTGCTTTCTTGAGTACATATCGACCATGTTTTTCATTATATTCGACTCGGGCATAATGACCGCTGGCGATGAAATCAAATTCGAGCCCGCTCTGGCGTGCTTTTTCGATTAAAGCCCCGAATTTTATCTGCGGATTGCATCTGATACACGGATTTGGAGTTCTGCCCGACAAATACTCATGGCAAAAATAATCCAGAACTACTGACCGGTATTCTTCGGTCAGGTCCAAAACGTGAAACGGAATATCAAGGTTTAGTGCGACTTTTCGAGCATCCTCTATGTCCTCTTCTTCTCCGGGTCCATAACAACCATGGCGGGTGGATACTTCATTCGATGTTTGTCCATTCCAAATTTTCATTGTGATGCCCACGACCGTATATCCCTGATCTTTAAGAAGAGCAGCGGCTACAGACGAGTCCACTCCACCGCTCATCGTCAACACAATCTTAATTTCAGAATTATCCATTTGAGCTCACCTGATACTTTATAATGCAATGTCTATTAAATAACCCACATATATTTCCCGGCAAATAACCGAGTAATATAGCTAGCGACAGTTTGTGTTTGAAGTTAGCTCGTGGAGGGCAGAAAGAACAATTTCTATTTCTTCATGCGTATTGAATATATGTGTGGAAATGCGTAGCGTGCCATCTAGTCCAAGACGATGATGTAAAATATGAGTGCAATGATAGCCTCCGCTAACGAGGATTTGGTAACGATCGCATAGAAGACGTGCCAGCGACTCCTGACTGAACCCCGGTGTATTAAGATTAAAGGTGACCAAACCAATTCGTTTTTCGATTGGCGCGGAAGAGGCGATAATTTTTATACCCGGAATTGTTGAAAGGCCTTCGAAGAGCTGAGATCCAAGAGATTGTGAATGTGCCATAACTTTACTCATTCCAAGCTTACGCAACCACGCAACGGCTAAACCCAGTCCAATGGCTCCCTCAATATTGGGAGTACCAGCTTCGAATCGGAGCGGTACGTCCTGTACCTCGAATCGATCCTCCCCATGGTAGCGCACCATGCCGCCGCCACTTTGATACAGTGAAAGATTTGCCAGTCGTTCTCGTTTACCATATAAAATACCAATTCCCGAAGGCCCCATTAATTTGTGACCGGATAGTACAAGAAAGTCGCAGTCTAGAGCCCGAACATCAAGCGGGAGATGACTCACGCTTTGTGCAGCATCGATAAGTACTGGCAGGTTATGGCGGTGGGCTGTATCGATCCATTGTTCGATCGGTGCAATGATCCCAGTGGTATTCGAGACGTGCGCCAGCGTCAGTAATTTTGTTCGAGGTGACAGGACACTTTCCACTTCATTATAAAGTGGCAGGCCATCTGGAGCCAATCCAACGGGCACTGTCTTTGCCCGTAAGCGCCAGGGAAGGTAGTTAGAGTGATGCTCCGCTACAGTGAGCACTACTTCGTCATCGGGAAGCAATCTCAAGCCGTTAGCAATGATGTTGATGCCCTCCGTGGCGTTGCGAGTGAATATAATTTCCGATGGTGATGCGTTCAGAAAAGAGGCAATTTCACGCCGGGCATTCTCATATGATGCAGTAGCTTCCTCGGCTATAGTGTGAATGCCCCTATGAACGTTAGCGGTTGTTTCGCGGTAAACTTGAGCAACAGCATCGATAACACACTGCGGCTTGGGTGCAGTGGACGCACTATCCAGATAAATAATTTGATTTCCATCTATCTTACGCCTAAGAAATGGAAATTCCTTGCGGGTGAAAGATAAAGAATCGGTCATTTGAAAATCTCCTCTGTACCCAGTTCCCACGCCGTATGTGCCAACCTGAATTTGCCTGACTGTTCAGGAGTGAGAGCTGAATTTTGGGAAATTTCAATAACTGCATTTTTACCGTATAGCGTGTGCAGGATATCCGATAAAACATCAGCTAAATTGCGCTCCGCACCTGGCTCTGCCTCAAAATACATTGAATAGTGCTGCGGGGCCGTTTGCACCACTTTATACCCTAATAAGGCTTCCGCTGGCTTCAGTGCATCGTCCAAATGTTTCACAGTCACAATGCGACCTTTTGTATCAAAGGTGATATCCCTGAGCCGTCCTTCAATTCCATCCACTCTGAGACCTTCTGAACGGCCGCAGGGACACTTGGCGATGGAGTTGACAGAGGCCAGGTCTCCAACATCATAACGCAATAAAACAAACCACGGGTTTCCTACGGTAGAGACAAGAATGCGCCCAGCACCGGGATTACCAAACTCCTCCCGAAAAGGCTGAATGTCCACATGGCATGTAGCTATGTTCTGATGAAAATTTCCGGTTTCACATTGCGTGAAAACGTGCCCGGTTTCGGTCGATCCGTAGGAGCTTATCACCGGAATACCGGGAAATGCCCGATGGATTTGGCGATAATGCGTATGAGACGGGAATTCATATGTCAAGACAATGCATTTTGGTTGATATAATGGATAACCCGCGATTAAACTCATCCGAGATAATATCGCCAGATAAGCCGGATCTGCTTCAATTATGTCTGGTTGAAAATATTTTAGTTCTTCTGTCATACGGTGGATACTCCGATTATCCCACGCGGTTGGGTCGAGGGTCTGATTGAGAAAAAGTAAGTTACCGATGGTGCGCTCCTCCATTGTTGCCTCGCCGATATGGCAAATATTGCCTGAGCACAATGGGGTGGTCAGTACCGCCTCACGATGGTTGCTTTGAAAAACAGCTTTTAGCGTGGTGTTCAGCCGAGCGGCTGCCTGCTCCGATTTATCCCACCATTTTTGGTACCAAACAACAGAAACACGCTCCTCAGCTGTACCGCTTGTACTTTCCATCTCGATCTCACCAGAAGCAAATCCTTCTTGGCATTTGTATTTTTCATGAATGAATCCATTGGGTACATTGGCACGCAGGTCTCTTTTAGTCAGAACAGGGAGCGCGGACATACGGTCTGCCAAGGAAAAGGACGACCCTTTGTCAAACACTTTCCACTGTTTATAAAATGGGACACAGGTCAACGTTTGATCCAAGTCGAATTTAGTTTGGTCGTTATAAGAGTCAGGTTTCGTATTGGTACTTCCTTTAGTTGTTTTTCTCAATAAGCACTATGTTATTTCGTGGACTGCACGTAAACCAGTAACGGGCGTATCTGACAAATCATAGTGTCTGATATTACTGCAGAAATTTTGGCATAATTTATGTCCGTTGTTCCGGCTCCGGAAATTTTCCACAAACTGAAAATGTTTCAATTGAATTCAGCGTTAACCTCAGCCATCTTCAAAAACGGGGATAACTAAAACCTTGTCTCCCTTTTTTAGTTTGATATCCTTTTTCTCAAAGGGGTAAACAATCTGCCCGTTCACTGCTAACAGTCCAGAGTCGGCAGTAAGTTCAAGTTCATTAATCAATTGCCCAACAGTTTTTTCTTCTTCGATTTCCATCTCTTTCATTCTGCTTCTTCTTCCAGATGTTTATGCTGAATTTTGTGCAATTTACGTAATGTGTCTGTATTTTTATCCGGGTTTTTAGATAAGTAGTCATCTATTGCGGAACTCAGTGCCTCTTCGGCCAAAACGGAGCAGTGCATCTTTATCGCCGGTAGTCCATCTAAGGCTTCGGCTACAGCTTTATTGGATATTTTCAATGCCTCTTCTAGAGTTTTACCTTTTACCATTTCTGTTACCATGGAACTGGTGGCAATCGCCGCTCCACAGCCGAACGTCTTAAACCTGGCATCGGTAATTACGTTGTCTTTCACTTTAATATAGAGTTCCATAATATCGCCGCACACCGGATTCCCGACATGCCCGATGCCGTCCGGATTATCCATTTCCCCGACATTCCGCGGATTATGAAAATGATCCATTACCTTTGCACTGTACATGATAAACCTCGCAGTTTATATTCTTTTATCATTCAGTTTTTGTAGAGAGGCGACATCGCCCTGAGCTTGGCAACAATTCGAGGCAAGATTTCCAAAACTTTATCGATTTCCTGCTCAGTCGTCCATTTACCAAGTGTAAACCGTAAAGAGCCATGCGCTTTCACAGGGTCGAGACCCATTGCCAGCAGTACATGGGATGCTTCGAGACTAGCCGAATTGCAGGCGGAACCGGTAGAAGCACAAATCCCTGCCATGTCCATATTCAGGCACATCGATTCTCCTTCCACAAAACTGACGCTAATATTGACATTATTCGGTAGCCTCTTTAGGGGATGGCCGTTCAGATGGATATTATCAATTTTCTTTAAAAACTCCGTAATTAATTTGTCCCGAAGATGTGTTAAACGTTTGGCTTCTTCGTTCATCTCCCGCGTTGCCATTTCCGTAGCTTTACCAAAGCCTACGATTCCGGGCACATTCTCGGTACTCGCCCGCCACCCCCGTTCCTGTCCGCCGCCATGCATAAAAGATACCAATTTAGTACCTTTTCTGATGTATAGCGCTCCGACTCCTTTTGGTCCATATAGCTTATGGGCGGACATGGAAAGTAAATCTACGCCAAGTTCATTCACATCGGCAGAGATGTGTCCAACTGTCTGTACGGCATCGGTGTGGAAATAAACGCCGGCTTCCCTGGCGATCTTGCTTATTTCGGCGATTGGCTGTATCGTACCGACTTCGTTGTTGGCATGCATCACGGAGATAAGAATAGTTTTAACATTTATTGCCTTTTTAACGTCGTCCGGGTCTACCAGTCCAGCGTTATCTACCGGCAGGTAGGTAATCTTAAACCCCAGTTTCGCTAAAAATCTGCAGGACTCCGATACCGCATGATGCTCAAGAGCTGTAGTAATGATATGGTTACCTTTTTTCTTGTTTGCGAAAGCTACTCCCTTTATGGCAAAATTATCTGCTTCAGTGCCGCCACTGGTGAAAACTATTTCTTCGTTCCTGGCGCCGATGAGGCTGGCGACTTTAGCTCTTGCTTCTTCAATAGCACTTTTAGCTTCCTGTCCGTAAGAATAGATGGCGGAAGGGTTGCCGAAGGCTTCATTGAAATAGGGCACCATCGCTTGCACTACTTCAGGTGCGGCGGGCGTTGTCGCGGCATAGTCAAGATAGATCTGTTTCATTCTTCGATCCTTTTAATTTCCGTTTTGAATTAGAAATATCCCGGTCTGAGCAAATACATTAGGAAATAGCCTGATTATCCTGTTACCATCCAGATAAATAGCTTTTTCGATGCGGTAGTTTTTTTTACGGCAATATTCAATAAAGTCGGAAATGCTTAAAAAGTGGAGATTCGGGGTATCGTACCACATATTTGGTAAAGAAGGGGTGACCGGCGTCCGGCCGCTGAAAAACATCTGCCAACGCGATTTAAAATAGACGAAATTGGGGAAACCGATTATTACTTTTCCGCCGACTCTCATTGTTTCTTTCAGAACGGCCTCGAGCTTCACGATTTGCTGCAAGCTCTGGTTCAAAATGACAAAATCAAACGATTTGTCTCCGTAGTCTGACAGACCGCCTTCGATGTCCTGCTGGGATACGCTTATCCCCAGCGAGGCGCATTTACGCACTGCTTTTTCATCGATTTCGATACCGCTGCCTCTGACATTCTTCAGGGTAACCAGAAGGTGCAGTAAATCACCGTCTCCGCAACCGAGGTCGAGCACCGAAGAGCCCGCCGGGATAAGGTCCATTATGACCTTGTATTCTAGCTTGATATGACGATAATCTGCAGATTCGGAATTATTATTCATCAGATATCCTTCGCAGGAAATTCTTTATAAAATGTTCTTGCTCGTCCGTTTCGACGAGAAAAGCGTCGTGTCCGTAGGTGGAGTTTAATTCACAATAACTGACATCAATTTGTGCCTGTTTACATGCCCGGACGATTTCTTTAGCTTGATAAGCGGGATACAGCCAATCGGATTTAAAAGCCATTACCAAAAAATTAACAGTAGACGCTGCCCTGAAAACTTTTTCCAGACTGCTGCCATTGGTAAGGTCGAAGCGGTCTATGGCTTTGGTGATATATAAATAAGAATTGGCATCGAACCTTTTTACGAAATTATCACCCCTGTATTGAAGATAACCCTCCACCTCGAAATCCGGGCTGAATTTTTTATCCGGCCTGTCTTCCTTGATGCGTCGACCGAATTTTTCCGCCATGGAAACATCGCTCATATATGTAATGTGACCAATCATGCGTGCTAATGCCAGACCTTTCACGGGTCCGGCATGGCCGTAATAGTTTCCATCTTTCCATGCGGGGTCGGACATAATTGCCTGCCGCCCGACCTCATTGAAAGCAATTTGTTGCGGCGAATGTCTGGCAGTAGTAGCAATGGGTATTGCCGTGTGCACCATTTCGGGGAAAGACACCGCCCATTGCAGAACTTGCATCCCGCCCATGGAACCACCGGCGACACACAACAGTTTCTTTATTCCCAGACTATGCACAAGATGGGTTTGAGCAGTCACCATATCTTTTATCGTGATAAACGGGAAATCCAACCCGTAGGGCGTGTTTGTTTTCGGATTAATTGAAGCCGGACCGGTAGAACCCATACAACCGCCGATCACGTTCGAGCAGATGACAAAGTATTTATCGATATCGAACGCTTTACCGTGCCCGACCATGTTATCCCACCAG
>Ga0182027_10000648_pt1 | contig 59443 bp, 49 predicted proteins | sample 712E1DmetaG_FD_121300 | JGI IMG/M metagenome (GOLD analysis project Ga0182027, IMG submission 121300) | Permafrost microbial communities from Stordalen Mire, Sweden - 712E1D metaG (Illumina Assembly) | ecosystem: Environmental > Terrestrial > Soil > Wetlands > Permafrost | place: Sweden...
CAGGGGCTTACCCAGGTTCTCGGCATAATCTTTGGACAGCAAGCCATAGGAGCAGTCTCTGGGCTTATTCCTCGGTGGTTTTTTGAAGGTGATGCTGTGAATACTGAGACTGCACTGACCGCAACCGGACGTGGACGGGAAGCTTCTTTCGAAATGGAAATGAAAACATTGGTAACAAGCCAATACAAACTATTCTCCTATGATAAAGCTTCTTTAGGTTCGTATAAAGATTTTGTTCCTGATTATTACAATTTAGGATACCCTCTGGTAGCCTGGTCGCGGGCTAAGTTTGGGGCTACCTTATATGATAATGATTTAAATTTTGTGGGCAGAAATCCCTATTTGTTGTTTCCATTCCTTATTAGCCTTAAGAAACAAACCGGATTAACAAAAAGGACATTATATCTTACAGCTTATACAGACCTAAGACAACAATGGAACAAACAGATATCAGAAGTTCCTGAGACAGATATTACGCTATGGACTATTAGGAAAACAAAAAAATACACCAATTATCGATTTCCACAATATATTAATGACACTACATTACTTGCAGTAAAATCGGGCATCGACCAGTTAACGCAATTTGTGTTACTTTATAAAAGCGGTAAAGAAAAGATAATCCATACACCGGGAAATTTTTACGGCGATAGGTTTTCGTATGCTTCCGGGAAATTTGTGTGGGCAGAGGAAATTCCTGATATTCGGTGGAGTAACCGAAGTTATTTTTGCATTAAGATTGGTAATATCAGTAATGGTCGAGTACAGATGCTTACCAAACATACACGTTACTTTGCACCTGCCCTTTCACAAGATGGAACTAAAATCGCTGCTGTAGAAGTTACCCGCGAAAACGAATATTTTTTAGTGATACTCAATTCGAATGATGGAAAAATACTCGATCGTATACCTTCGCCTAAAAACAAGTTTCTTCAATTGCCGGAATGGTTGGCAAGTGGCGATGAAATAGCTGTGGTTACAACTGATAAAAAAGGCAAAAGCATAGAAATCGTTGATATCTCCTTGAAAAATTGGCGGACCATAATTTCTCCGACATATCAAGATATTTCTTTACCTTCCGATGCAGGAGAATATATTTTGTTTGTTGGGGAGTTTAATGGAACTAATAATCTCTATGCGTTAAAAAAAGCTGATAAAACTTTATGGCAGGTCACCAATTCAAAGTACGGGGCCTTTTACCCTAAACTAAATACGAATAATAATACTTTGATATTTTCACAATACTCTTCGCAGGGATATCGTATTGTTTCTTCCAATTTTGACCCCAAGAAATGGATTCTTAAGGACGAGGTTAGCAATTCTTCCATTCATCTTTACGAAGCTAGTGCACAACAAGAACACTTTAATTTCCAGGATAGTATAATTCCGATGCAAAATTATCCGGTTACCCATTATTCCAAATTGACCCATGTATTCAATATTCATAGTTGGGCGCCGTTTTATTACAATTATCAGAATCTTAGTCTTGACTATAATGCCATTGCCCCTGGGTTTACAATTCTATCGCAAGACAAGCTTAGTACATGTAATTCGTCATTGGGGTTTTTATACAACCAGGGTCAATCACAGTGGAAGACCGGTATTTTGTACAAAGGATTGTACCCGGTAATCAATTTTTCTCTGAGCTACGGTGGCGCTGAAATTATTCACCAAGAAGAAAATTTGCCGCCTCCTGCTTCAAATAAACAATTTGACATGTTGACTGAGATATACCTCCCGCTTGATTTTACCCGCAGTTGTTATATCAAAGGGATTACTCCTGCTATTGAATGGGATTACAAAAATGAATGGTTTTATTATCCATTGGACAAGAACTACAAACAAGGCATGAGTTATATCAATTATTCCATTAATGCCTATTGGTATTTACAGCCTTCTTACCGCGATCTTGCACCGAAGTGGGGTGTAATCACCTCTGCCCGTTATACCTCCACCCCTTTTGATAATATTCAATTGGGGGCAGTATGGTACGTCAAAAGCAGATTTTATTTTCCTGGAATTTTTAATCACCACAGCCTGCAACTTGCATATGCTTACCAATATCAGGAACCACGTAGGTTTTTGTATTCGTCTTTAATTTCTTTCCCCAGAGGATATACGTCTCAAACAACGTATCAACTAAAAATTTTATCTTTAGATTACGCTTTTCCAATTGCATATCCCGATTTTCATATTGGCCCAATAATTTATGTGAAAAGGTTTCGGGGTAATATATTTTGTGATGTTGCCAATAATAGATATCAGAATAACAAAGTCTGGCTTTCGGAAGATTTATATAGCTTGGGGGCTGACTTAACATCTGATTTTCATCTATTGAGGATTATATTTCCCATTAATGCAGGTATACGGATGGTATATTTCCCGCAAACCTGGGGTTATACTACATCAATTTTATTTCGGGTCAATTTATCAAATTTTTAACAAGTAATTATACTTTTGTAACTTTATAAGATGTTTTTCGTTTTTTCATCAAAAAGAGTTTTACAGTGTTAGATTTTCTTGAAAGGCATACAATTGGCATTTTAACTACCATTATGTTTCATCTTCTGGTAATTACGGCATTCCTTATATTGAAAATCCAGGACCAGAAACGCCAAACCGAAACCCGCATTGAATTGGATTTTGCTGCACCCAAAGAACTGGAGAAGGATATTGAGGAGATGAAGAAAGAAGCAAAAACCCTTTCGGAAAAAGAGTTTATTAAAAACATGGAGGAACAATACCTGGGGAGTAATATTCCTAAAAATGAGGCTGAGCAGGATTCAAAAAAGTCTGTCGACAACATGGTGAGTGATATTAAGGACGAATTAAACATTAAGGATTATGCCCAGACAGAACGGGAAAAAGACGCTAAACTAACTAAAATTGAGAAGGTAGAAAAGAAGGAAGTTAAGGATGTAAAGCAAAAACCTGAATATACTACCAATGCGAAAGGAGAGAGGATATTTGACAGGGGTGCGACTACGGTCTCCTATTATCTTGAGGGGCGTATGCATGTATACATTCCAATTCCAATTTATCAATGTCAGGGAAGCGGAAAGGTGGTATTGGAAATATTAGTTAACCGTAATGGATATGTATTGTCTGCCCAAATCAATAGGGCCGAATCGCAAATTACCGAGGAGTGTCTCATGGAAGCTGCCACACGTGCAGCTTTAACCACCCGTTTTAATGAAAAGGGTAGTGCTCCTGAAAAACAAACAGGCAAAATATCTTATATTTTTATTGCACAGTAGCTTACAGGCTATAAAAATTCACCAAAATTTAATTTTACCCACGGCATACATCCACATTTTCAGCAAAATAAGCCCATGCCGAAAACGTGAGATATTTGTAGTTCCATAGGTACGCTCCTGGTAACGAATGGGCAAATCTATAATTTTAAGGTTCAGCTTATACGCACCAAAAAGTAAGTCAAAATCGCCAAATGGATCGAAATCGCCAAAAAACTTGCGGTTTGATTTTAGCCGAAGATAATCGTCCCTGAAGATTACCTTTGTTCCACATAGGGTGTCTTTGATTGGTTGTTCAAGTACCCAGGAGAAAGCAATGCTGAAAAATTTATTGCCAAGGATATTCAGAAACCTCATCGCGTGTTTTTCCATTGGGTAAACCAGCCGCGAACCATTGATAAATTCTCCTTTGCCAGTGGCTATAGCCTCATAAAACTTAGGGAGGTCTTCAGGTGGAACTGTTAAATCGGCATCAAGAATCATTAAGATATCGCCGGTTGCCATGTCAAAGCCTTTGCGCACAGCATCAGATTTACCTTTACCATCCTGCTTGACGATTTTAATGTCACGTTTATCTTTGTATTTTTCTTGTACTTCTTTAATTTTTTCCCAGGTGTCGTCCGTTGAATTACCCTCTACGAAAATGATTTCCAAGTGTTTACCAAAATTTGGCAAGCGGAGCACTGCATTTTCGATATTCCCGCTTTCGTTTCGGGCAGGGATGATAACTGATGTGGAATATTCGGACCGTTCATTGAAAATTCGAATATCTGGCCTGGCAAAAATATATTGGTTTAGGGCCAGTGAAGTAAAAAAGGGAATTTTTGAAACATAACGATTAAAAAGCCAGGAAAGAATGGGGACATTGAATGGTATGAGCATATTCCTGTTATGGCGATAGACTTCAAAATCATCGAGTTTAAGAATATTGATAATGTCACCACGGGTAAGCCAGTTTTGATGAGGGGTTTCATTTTTAATACCAAGGGTTTCGCCTAGTTTTATCAAAGGTTCCCAAAGAAAATTATAAGAAGTAATGATGATACGGGTCCGTGGGTGGCATACTTTCTTTATCTCCTTTAAACACTTTGAGATATCAATTAGCCAACCAATGAGGTTTGAGAGAATAACGACATCAAACTTTTCGTTAAGTTTGATATCGCCGGCATCCATTATATGAAATTCGAGTTTGGGATACTGTTTTCTGGCTTCGTCAATCATCCTTGAGCTGAAATCGATACCCACTTTCCGGATGCCTTTCACCTGCGCCAGGAGCTCTCCCGTGCCACATCCAATTTCGAGTACTGAAGTATCGTCATGTAAATAATAGTTGCAATATCTTGTAAGTGAGTTCCAATAATATGCTTTTGATTTTCGGTATTGAACGCGGGTTTCGGCCGACTCCTCAAAATATTGATGAATTTGTTGATATTTGGATTCCATGAGTTTTGTAAATTGACAAAAATACTTAAATAAACTTTATGTATGCAAATCAGGGCTTATGGAAAATATCAAAATATTCAATGGGTTAAGAAAAAATTAACAGTTAACAAAAAGCCTTCCTTGTTAAAAACCTTTTGTTTTGTTCTATATCATTTGAATTTAATTTTCTAATTTTGAGTCTGCTCCGAAAATCTTACTTATATTTCTTGCATGGTTTGACAGTGAATTTTTGCGGCTCAAATTTTTAAATTTTTGCATTGGCAGGAATCACAGTCTTTTGGTTTTTCGGAGAATTCGAGATTTTGTAATTTATAGAAAAGGGTCTTTTATCGTATGACGAAACGAATAATCATTGGAATTATAACTGGGGTTATCATTATCGCAGCATTTGTATTTTACTTTGTTAGGGAAAATGAGCCAGTGGTAGAATCATTGTATCGTGCCGTTCCACTCGATGCGGCTTTGATAATTGATGTTAAGAATTTTGAAGAATTTCACAGCAACTTAATTTCAGGCAACCAGCTTTGGGATGAGATATCGAGACTTACTGTTTTCAATAAATTTAATCTACAACTTAGGCTTATCGACTCTCTTCGTAGGTCAAACCAAACATTAAACAGACTTCTGTCGCAAAATCATTCCATTTTGATATCCGGTCACCCCTCGGGGAAGGATGATATACAAATTATTTATTATTTAAAGATGAATGCTGAGAAAGATTTCCGGCAGATTGACAAATTAATAAAAAGTCATGAAAGCAATACCGTCGATTATTCGTCTCATAGGTATGAGCATACCACTATTTACGACATAACTTTTGCTGAAAGGAAAAATGAAAACTTCTCCTATGCATGGTCTCATGGACTTATGATTCTCAGCAAATCGTCTATTCTTGTAGAAGACGCGGTTCGTCAACTTTTGTCAACTGAATCCATACTATTAAATCAGAAAGGTCTTAGCGAAATTATTAAGACTGCCGGTAAAAATGCCTTGGTAAATTTTTACCTTAATTTCCAGCATTTTCCGACAATTGGACTAAAGATGATCCATCTTAAGTACAGAGAAGAATTGAATTTTGTAAAAAGTTTTGGAAACTGGTTAGAACTTGATTTAAACCTGAAACCCGATATGCTGATCCTAAACGGTTTTTCTTATACTGATGAGACCCACTCTGGTTTTGAATCTTTGTTTAAAAACCAGAAGCCACAAAAACTTGAAATTTTTAGTAAAATTCCATCTGTAGTCAATACGTTTGCTGTATTGGGGATTAGTAATTTTGACCTGTATATGAGGAATTACCAGCTTTTTCTTGAAGCGCATGGCAATATGAAGGAGCACAAATCCAATCTTCATGCATTAAAAAATAATTATAATATCGATCTGCTAAGAAGTTTCCATGAGCTTTTCGAACAGGAAGCCGGTATTGTATTTGCAAATGTCACCGACGATACCCTTGCTAACCAGGCATTTTCTATCATTCGTACTAAAAGTAGGGATGATGCAGAAAAAATGCTTAACAGCTTTATCACTGAATATGCCAATAAAAATAATTTGAAAATAAATGATTTTGTGCAGGAACAAACAATTGATAAGACTTTAAAAGTTAAAATATGGTCGCTTCCGTTTGGAAATATCCCAGCGTTGATGTTTGGGCAACTTTTTTCGGTTAATGGTAACCACTATTGTACACTCGCAAATAATTACCTGATTTTTGGCAATAGTCCTGAAGCCCTGATAAAGTACATACAAAATCTCAACCAGAATTCACCGCTTGGAACCGATTTGGAATTCAACAATTTCTCAGAATATTTTGCATCACAATCAAATTTTTTCTTTTACAATAAACCATCTTTATCTGTCAATTTTTATCCAAATTTTCTGAAGCAGGATATCATGTATTCCCTTGCTATGCAGCGCGAGCACTTTAGTAAAATGCAAGCCATTGTTTATCAGTTCAATATCAACGATAACGCTCTAATATATAATAATATATTTATTAAATACTCTTCAGGAGTTTCTGACAATACTTCCAGGACTACCTGGGAAAGTCCGCTTGATGCAAATATTTTAGGTAAACCTTATATTTTAAAGAGTTTTGCAAATAATCCAGTCGAAATTTTTATACAGGATACAAAGAATCAGATTTACCTGGTCAATAACATGGGACGTATTCTCTGGAGGGTAAAACTAACAGAGCCTATCATCAGCGATATATTCCAAATCGATTTTTATAAAAATGGTAAATTGCAGATTTTATTCAACACACGAACTCATTTATATATGCTTGACCGGAAGGGCAATTCGGTAGAAACATTTCCTGTTCCGCTGCAAGTACCTGCCACTAACGGACTTGCTTTATGTGATTATGAAAATAACCGAAACTACCGCATTTTCATTGCTGCTAATGATCGAAAAATATACGGGTACGATAAAGAAGGGAACCTTATTAAAGGTTGGGAATTTGATAAAACCGAAAATGAAGTAACAAAGCCTGTGCAACATTTCCGGATTGAGGAGAAAGATTTTCTTGTATTTAATGACAGCCACCGGCTTTATGCAGTCGATAGGAAAGGTAAGGAAGTCATGACTGTTTTAAAAAGCTTTCCAATATCTGTCAATAACAAAGTTTCGCTCGTGAATTCCAGGTCACTTAAAGAAGCACGGTTTGTGCTTACAGATACCACAGGCAAAGTATATTTCATTGGGCTGGATGGTTCTGTGAAAGAAATGGATTATGGTAAATATCCGGGGAATCACTTTTTTGATGTGTACGACATTGATGCCGATGGTAGCAAAGATTTTATTTTTACATGGGGAAATAATGTGAAAATTTTCTCACAAAAAAAACAACAGCTATTTGCAATAACAATTGATAAACCTATTGCTTTTCGACCAGGATTTTACGAATTTTCGACTAAAAATTATAAAATCGGATTGGTTAGCTCTGAAAATGAAAAGGTATATCTGTACGATCGTTCAGGAACCCAGCTTAAAGGCTTTCCACTAAAGGGAAACTCACAATTTTCGGTTGAATTATTGAACAATTCGGAAAATAGATTTAATTTAATAGTGGGAAGCAACAATAACTTTTTGGTTCAATATTCCGTACAATAGTGAAATTTAAATTTCTTATAATGAAGTCATTATATATATTATTCAGGAATCTTATTTTTATTCCAGTCGGAGTTCTTATGATACTTTCGCTTTCTACATGCGTTAAGAATGAAATCGATATGAGCAAGATTTCAAATGCTGTGGATTGGAATCCGAAACTGGGTATTCCTCTTGCCCATGGAAGCCTTAGCTTGAAAGATTTAATTGATGCGGTAGATTCTGCCGGACTAATTAAAGAATATCCGGATGGGTTATTATATCTTACCTATCGTACCCGGATTTTGTCTAAGACCATCGATTCGGTTTTTACAATTCCCAGTCAACAATACCAGGAAATATTTAGAGGTTCTGATTTGCCTGGTTTTCCTGGCCCGGATTCGCTTGTTTATCGACGAAACAGTAACTACACTTTTAGTTTTACTAAAGGTGAAGAAATTGATAGTGTTAACTTTAAAAGTGGTGCCCTCGTATTTAGTGTAAGCTCTGAATTTTTTCATAAGGGGCGTATCACTATTACCATGACTAGCTTGACTAAAAATGGTAGACCTTTGCAGTTCTCCATGCCAATTAACGTTGGTGATGGTACTTTTTCTGATTCAATTATTTATAATCTCAGAGGATATAAACTCACTCTCAATTCTGGTAATCAGATGCCTTTTACCTATGAGGTTGTTTTTGGAGATCCGGGTCAGCCTACACTTTCAACCCAAAAAATGACTGTTGATGTTAATGTACGGCAACCCTCGTTCCGGTCTTTTTTTGGATATATTGCTGATTACCCGGTTATTGATAATTTTTCCGGCCAAATGAAGATTGATGTCTTCGATAACGTATTATCTTCTGATATTCAATTTGCTGATCCTCGGTTTAAAGTTTATTATAGTAATTCATTTGGAATACCCATCAGGATACAACTTTCGAATTTGCGCACATCTAGCAATACCAGAGGTTTGGTGAATTTAATATTAAATCCTTCCGTTAATCCAATTGATGTAGCGTATCCTAACATAAACCAAATAGGTAAATGGGTTTATGATTCCATTCAAATTGATAATAGCAACAGTAACTTGTCAGCTGCATTTAATATTGCTCCGCAGTTATTAAATTATTCAGTTAATGCAGTAACCAACCCTACAGGAAAAACGTTTAATTTTGCTCTAGACACAAGCAGGCTCGATTTAGATTTGGCAATTGAGCTGCCAATAGATATCAAAGCTTCAAATTATCAAATGAGCGATACCATAAGCTTTGACCTTTCCGGAATAGTAAGCGATTATAGTATTGTAAATAAAATAGCTATTTATGCTACTTTTAATAATGCAATTCCCTTTGATTTAAGTTTGCAGGTATTTCTCGCTGACCAAAATTATACGATCGTCGACTCGCTTTTTACCACACCTCAGCAACCAATCATAAAATCGGGTGAAGTTAATAACAATGGTAAAGTAGTCAATCCGGTTAGCAAGATTACCCAAGTTACTTTTGATGGTGCCCGGGCAAAACCTTTAGAAAAGGTAAAATACGCCATAGTACGCGGAAATATTACAACAGCTGGAAATGGAAAGACCTATGTGAAATTTTATTCAAGTTATATACTCGATGTTGCCCTGGGTGTCCAGGTTGACTTAAAAATCAGATCTCTTGACCAATTATAATAAAACTTGCTGATAATGAAAATATTAACCCTATATCATATCCGATCAGTGATTACCGGGATTGTTTGTCTCGTCGCTTTACCTTCATTAGCGCAACAAAACAATTCTCTTTATTTTATGGATCAAATTCCCCAGTCCAATCAATTAAATCCGGCTACTCAGCCTTATTTCGGTTTTTACTTTGGATTGCCTGGCATTTCTTCTATTGAAATTAATGGAGGAAACTCAGCCATAGGGTTTAATAATATATTACAATACAATACTGCACTTGACTCTATGGTTTGGTTTCTGCATAATAAGCAAACCCAGGATGATTTTCTGAGTAAATTTAAAAAAAACAATTTTGCCTATACAGACGTAAGTATTGATTTACTTTCTTTAGGCCTCCGTGTTAACAGTAATTATTTTTCATTTTATATTGGTGACCGGATGGAAGCTCGGTTTAATATACCTTACGATTTGGTAAGGTTTGGAATAATGGGAAACCAAGATAGCATTGGCATAAATACTCCTAAGGAAACTATTGATTTAAGCGGGATTGGCATAAATGCAACCTGGTATCGTGAGTATGCTCTTGGGTTATCACGGGAGATTAATAATAAAATTACATTTGGCTTGCGGGGAAAATTGCTTTTTGGTATAGGGAATTTAATTACCAAGAGTTCTGGGGTTTATTTGGAAGATACTGGGTACGATCTCTGGAGACCACATTCCACTGTTGATTTGAACAGTTCCATACCAAATCTTGATGTTCATAGCGATAAAGATGGGAAAATTGATAGTTTAAAATTTAAAGACATTAAAAATCAAAGCGATGCCAGGAATATTTTAATGATGAATAAAAATATGGGATTTGCACTTGATCTCGGCATTATATATAAACCCGTAGATTTTCTGAGCATTTCGGCAAGTGTACTTGATTTGGGATATATTCGTTGGAAAAATAATGTGCACAATTTTACCCAGGATGCGGCTTACGATCTCAAAGGCGTAGAAGCCAATCTCTCTGATTCTGTCAATATGTTAGAAACATTACTAGATACCCTTAAAAATACTTTTACTTACCAACAAAACTCGGATCCATATACAACCACCCTTTCTCCCAAATTGTATGCAGGCGCCCAATTACGAATTGCTAATGCTCTTGGAGTAAGTTTTCTTACGAGGATGCAAATTATCGAGAAAAGCCTCCAATCACAATATACCTTCTCACTGAATTTTTATCCTGCAAACGCTTTTCTTTTAACTGTCAGTTATACTATGGCAGATAAGATGTACGATAACTTTGGAGTTGCCCTTTCTTCTAAACTCGGGCCTTTGCAATGGTATATTATGAGCGAACGGATACCCTTATATTATTATAAAGAGGCAAAGGACAGATATTATATTCCGGCTTATGCCAAAAATATAAATTTAAGATTAGGGTTCAACTTGGTATTCGGCAGGCAGCGACATAAAAGGATATTCAAAGATAGGCCACTGGTTGAAATTTAAAAAAAATGACTTTTTCCTTAAAAAAACTTAACTTAGCGGAAATTTTTTTACTTCAATGATTGGTTTATTAAGAACCATATTAATATTAGGAATTATATATATCATATTCCGTTTTTTAACGCGGCATGTGTTTCCTTTGCTTTTAGGAAATTATGTGAATCACAAGATGTCGGAAATGGAGCAGCGCCAGCAATCATACAACAAAAAAAAGCAGCGAAGCGAAGGTGAGGTTACAATTGATTATAAACCAAAAAATAAAAAACAATATTCTGACAATTCCGGTGAGTACGTTGATTTTGAAGAAATAAAATAGCCCTCAAAAACACCCTAAATTATGAATTTGAACAAATTAAAACCTTTGGTACCGCATTTAATTGCGGGTTTATTATTTATTGTGATAAGCATGGTGTATTTTTCACCTTTGCTTGAAGGTAAGCATATAAGGCAACATGATAACCTGATGTACCAGGGAATGTCAAAAGAGGTAAATGATTACCGCAGTGAAACTGGCAAAGAAGCGCTTTGGACCAATAGCATGTTTGGCGGAATGCCTGCATATCAAATTTCAGTATTATACAAAAACAATGTTTCGCAATACATTAACAATTTTCTTTCTTTAAAATTACCTGTGCCTGCCCGGTATCTATTTCTTAGTTTGTTGGGGTTTTATATCCTGCTTTTGGTTTTTAAACTTGATGTTTGGTTGAGCTTTGCCGGAGCGTTAGCTTTTGGTTTTTCGACCTATTTCTTTGTTATTGAATCAGCTGGGCATAATTCCAAAGCACATTCCATGGCGCTTATGGCACCTGTTATTGCCGGGATATTATTATCATATAGAGGAAAATATCTGCTAGGCGGAGCGCTTACACTATTATTTCTCGCGCTGCAGCTTAATGCCAACCATTTACAAATTACTTATTACACATTCCTGATAATACTGATTCTTGGTATCGTCGAACTGACCATGGCGATAAATAACCACGAATTACCAAAATTTTTTAAAGCAACTGGAGTTTTGGTTATAGCTGCAGCTATTGCCATAGGAACTAATTTTACAAATTTAAAAGTTACTTCCGAATATGGGCAATATTCTACTCGGGGGAAATCAGAACTTACCTCAAATGCATCCGATAAAACCACTGGTCTTGACAAAAGTTATATCCTAAATGATTACAGCTATGGTATTGGCGAGACATTTAACCTGTTTATCCCCAATTTTATGGGCGGTGCATCATCTGGCGAGTTAGGAACGAATTCGGAAGTTTATAAATTTCTTTCAGGTCAAAATTATTCCGAAGCCAGGAACTTTATTAAACAGGTACCTCTTTATTGGGGAGGACAAAGATATACTGCAGGCCCTGTTTACATTGGGGCAGTGGTAATTTTTCTTTTTGTTCTGGGGTTATTTGCGGTACGCGGGCACATTAAATGGTGGCTTGTTTCAGCAACTATTCTTTCTATATTGTTAGCATGGGGCATAAATTTTGAATTTTTTTCCAATCTTTTTATAGACTATTTTCCTGGATATAATAAATTTCGTACTGTATCCATGGTATTGGTGATTGCCGAATTCTGCATTCCCTTGCTTGGAATTCTCGGTCTTTGGAAAATGTTTTCCGACGAATTAAAGCCTGAAATAAAACTGAAAGCATTGCGGAATGCCACTGCAATTGTCGGCGGTTTTGCACTGATATTCTTTATTATGCCAGGTTTATTTTTGAATTTTGAATCTTCTAGTGATTCTCAATATGCTCAGTCAGGATGGCCAAATCAATTGATTGAGGCCTTAAGACAAGACAGGAAATCAATACTTCAGTCTGATGCTTTCCGGTCATTAGTTTTTGTTATACTTTCAGCTGGTGTAATTTTTGCTTTTTTAAAGAATAAATTATCGATAAAACTTGCTTGTGTAGCTTTTAGTGTTCTTATTTTGGCCGATTTGGGATTTGTTGGTAAACGTTACCTGAACAGTAAGAATTTTGTTAGCCTTAGCAATTCTAGAGAACCATTCAAACCTTCACAGGCTGATCAATTTATTCTTCAGGATCATAGTTTAGATTCCCGTACATTAAATCTTACTGTTGACGTTTTTAATGATGCCAGCACTTCGTATTTCCATAAATCTGTAGGTGGTTATCACGGCGCTAAATTAAAACGCTACCAGGAGCTTATTGATAATTATCTTGGAGGCGAAGTGCAAAATATTTTTAAGGTTTTTAATTCCAAGCCAACACAAGAAAGGTTGGATAGCTTGATGGCGAGTTTATCCGTATTGAATATGCTGAATACGAAATATATTATTTATCATCTTGAAGCACCTCCACTTAGTAATTCTCATGTACTTGGTAATGCTTGGTTTGTCGGTTCTTATAAATGGGTTAAAAATGCCGATGAAGAAATTGCTTCACTTAAGGGTTTTAATCCTGCCAAGGAAGCCATTATTGATGAGCGGTTCAGGAATATAGTGAATAGCTTTAATCCTCAACCAGACACTTCAGCTGCACTCCAAATGACTGAATATACGCCAAACCGGTTATTATATAAATCTGATGCAAAGACCGAACAATTGGCATTATTTTCTGAGATATACTATGATAAAGGCTGGAATGCATACATAGATGGAAAACTTACACCGCATTTTAGGGCAGATTATGTGTTGAGAGCAATGCTGGTACCTGCCGGAAAGCACAGCATAGAATTCAAATTTGAACCTAAATCGTTCGAAATGGGTGAAAAAGTTTCATTGGCGAGTTCTATTTTACTTGTCTTGTTAGTTTTAGGAGCTTTTTCCCTGGAGGTTTATAAAAAAATGAAGGCATAGCTGAGAATTTATAATTACCCGTTGGCCATACTCTTTATTCTTTTGCTAAGGGGGGATGCAAACACAAAATCGTTCAGGTACCGGTTATCTGCATGGAAAATCTCGTCTTTTGTTCCTTCCCACATCTTTTTGCCTTCGTAAATAAACACCACCTTATCTCCAACCTCCATCACCGAATTCATATCATGGGTATTTACAATGGTAGTAATATTAAATTCTTCAGTAATTTCTTTAATCAGATTATCAATTACAAGCGAGGTCATTGGGTCGAGACCGCTATTTGGCTCATCGCAAAAGAGGTATTTTGTATTTAAGGCTATAGCACGGGCAATGGCTACACGTTTTTTCATGCCACCACTGAGTTCGGCTGGATATAAATGATTGACATTTTCTAAGCGCACACATTTTAAACAAAAATTTACACGTTCTCGTTTTTCTTCCATCGTCATATTGGTGAACATATCAAGCGGGAACCTTATATTTTCTTCAACTGAAATCGAATCAAACAGTGCACCTCCTTGAAATAACATTCCAATTTGCTTCCGAATTTCTTTTTTTTGGTTAAAATTTAAACGTGTAAAATTAATATCACTATAGAAAATGTCACCACGATCGATTTCATAAAGCCCTATGATGGATTTTAGTAATACCGTTTTTCCGGATCCGCTCTGCCCAATGATCAGGTTAGTTTTTCCTCTCTCAAATTTGACCGAAATGTTGTCGAGAACAATCTTGTTGCCAAAAGATTTAAAGACGTTTTTTAGCTCAATCATGACAACAACAATTGGGTTAGGATAAGGTTAAACATAAGTATAACAACGCAACTGTAAACTACAGCTCGCGTACTGGATCGGCCAACCTCAATAGACCCACCTTCAACATTATATCCGTAATAAGCGGATACAGATGTAATGATAAAAGCAAAAATAATGGTTTTAATGATGGAATAAGTGATGTAGTATGCATTGAATGCATAACGGATTCCGAACAAATACTGCTGTGTAGTAACTACACCAACCCATGTTCCTACAAGCCATCCGCCGAAAATACCAACAGTCATACTGACAAGATTGAGAAAGGGATTGAAAAACATAGCTGCCAAAATTTTTGGCAGAATAAGATATCCAGACGAATTCACCCCCATCATTTCAAGGGCATCGATCTGTTCAGTAATACGCATGGTTCCAAGCTCAGAGGCAATACTTGATCCTACTTTACCAGCAAGTATAAGGGCTACCATTGTTGACGAAAATTCCAGTAAAATGGAATCACGCGCTGCCACACCTATTAAATAAGAAGGTAAAAGTGGATTTTCAGTATTATAGGCAGTCTGAATGGTGATTACAGCTCCCATAAATGTTGAAATAATTGCGACAATTCCAATGGAACTGATCCCAAGATTCTCAATCTCTTTTACAAATTGTTTGTAGTATATTTTATGTTTTTCTGGTTGGGCAAATACTTTAGACATCAATATAAAATATTGCCCCAAATGATAAAACAAACCTTTTGGCAACATAATACCTGAAATTTTCGACAAAGGTATTAAATATCTGGTCAATTCCTTTTGAATATTCGTGGAAAACATTTGGTAGGTATTTTTAATATATCGATATTCGCACCCAGTTTTAGAATCGAAGCTTAAAGGTATTAACAGTGAATGTTTCTGAACAATTAACATTTTAACTTAGTTATAATAACTAATATTTTTGTTTCATGGATCGGAACAATTATTGTATTATCATGGCCGGTGGTGTGGGCAGCAGATTTTGGCCGTTAAGCAGAACATCAAGACCAAAACAGTTTCTCGACATTTTAGGGACAGGGAAGTCACTGCTACAGCAAACTTACGAGAGATTTCAAAAAATTATTCCGGAAGAAAATATCCTGATTGTTTCACATAAGGATTATCAAGGCTTAATATTTGAACAGATACCTGGAATAGGTTTCAATCAGGTATTACTTGAACCGATGCGAAAAAATACTGCCGTTTGTATTGCTTATGCTAATTATAAAATACTACAAGATAATCCTAATGCCAATATTGTAGTGGCGCCCTCTGACCATTTGATCCTTCGTGAAAACGAATTCCTTGATGTAATATCCAAAGGATTGGAATTTACTCAAAACTCAAATGCTTTATTGACTATAGGCATCAAGCCGAGTAGGCCCGAGACTGGTTATGGGTATATCCAGGTAAATGGCGACTCAACCAATAAGAAGACCTCTATACGCAAGGTTAAAACCTTTACCGAGAAGCCAGACCATGAAATGGCAAAGATTTTTTACGAAAGTGGTGAATTTTTCTGGAATTCAGGTATTTTTATTTGGTCACTAAATTCTATAATGCAAGCTTTCGAGCTTTATATGCCCGATCTGGAAACGCAGTTCCAGGATGCAATTGACCTACTGAACACACCGGCAGAAATAGATTTCATTCAGGGCTTGTATCCAAAATGCAAAAGCATTTCCATTGACTTTGCAATTATGGAAAAAGCTGACAATGTTTATGTTATTTGTGCAGATTTTGGCTGGAGCGACCTTGGCACCTGGGGATCACTTTATACACATCTTGATAAGGACGAGTCCCAAAATGCGATCACTAGTAGTAATGTATTTATTTATAATAGTAACAATTGTATCATTAACATACCTTCAAACCACTTAGCCGTAATTCACGGATTAAACGATTATATTGTGGTAGATTCGGAAGGGGTTTTATTGATATGCAAAAAAGAAGATGAGCAGCGAATCAAAGATTTTGTGAATGATGTGAAAATAAAAAAAGGGGAGGGGTATATTTGATATTATTTCCCTTTCGCTTTATTCAGTGTAAAAGTAAATGTTGATCCTTCGCCAGGTTTTGACCGTACGGAAATAGTCTGTTCATGTGCTTCGATAATATGTTTTACAATTGAAAGTCCAAGTCCTGTACCTCCCTGATCACGGGAACGGCTTTTATCAGTGCGGTAAAACCTTTCAAAAACGCGACTTATATCTTTCTCTGCGATACCAATTCCGGTATCCGTTACTTCTATAATAATCTGATCACCAATGTCGAAAAATGAAATAGTTGTGGTTCCATTTTTTTTGCCATATTTAATGGAATTCACAATTAAGTTATTCATCATTTCGGTCATCCGTTTTTTATCAGCATTTACCATTATCTTTTTTTCGTAATTTCTACTGAACGCAAGTTTGATATTGTGCTTTTCAGCTAGCATTTCTTGCATTTCAAAAACATCATGTATAAGGCTAACGATATCGAAAGTTTCATATTCGAGCTTAAGTACTCCTGATTCGAGTCGCGAAATTGATTCAAGGTCCTCTACAATGTTAATCAGGCGGGTGATACTTTTTTCGGTTCGTTCAAGATATAACCTGTTAATCAAAGGGTCTTCCAAACCTCCATCGAGCAAAGTAAGGATGTAGCCTTGAATATTGAATATGGGAGTTTTTAGCTCGTGTGAAACATTTCCAAGAAATTCCCTTCTGTATTTTTCCAACTGTTTTAACTGATCTATTTCTTTGGTTTTATCCTTATCCCAACCAGCTACTTCGTTTTTTACTTTAGAAATGAAGTCATTGTTTTCTAAGTTCCTTCTTAATTCTTTGTTTGATATGTTAGTGTTTAAGATAGCTTTATAAATGGGTTTAATTTTCTCGTAAATAAAATTATTGATAAAATAATTGGTAATTAAGTAAATCAATACAAAAAGAACAATGGCCCCTGCAATTATTGTCAATAACAAATAGGGATATGAAAGTGTCCATGTCAGGATAACCAGTACAATGAATAGAAGCGAGGATGACAACGCAATAGTAACCGCAACTCGTTTCGAGAAAAGGGGTTTCATAAATATTTAATTGTTATTTAAAATTATATCCCAATATTTATTGAATGAACTCGTTTCATTATTTTTGATTTCTATGTCATTGTCATACCGGTTTTCTAATTATCAATGCATCTGTTGTTCCAGCAACTTGGCAACGTATTTACCAATAATGTCAAACTCAAGGTTTACAATGGTTCCAACTTTAATCTGATGAAAATTTGTATGTTCGTAAGTATAAGGAATGATGGCAACCTGGAACGAGGTTGGTTTTGAATTCACGACAGTAAGACTGACACCGTTAACGGTAATAGATCCTTTTTCGACTGTAATGTTGTTTTTCAACGAGTTGTATTCGAATGAAAAATACCATGAACCAGCAGTTTCTTTTACATCATAGCAAATAGCAGTCTGGTCAACATGCCCCTGTACGATATGCCCGTCAAGCCGATCGTTTAGCTTCATACTGCGTTCCAGATTTACTTTATCTCCTGGTTTGAGAATACCCAGATTCGACTTTATTAAGGTTTCCTTGATAGCTGTGACTGTATAAGTATTCCCTTTTTTCCTGACAACCGTGAGGCAAACACCATTATGGGAAAGGCTCTGGTCTATTTTAAGCTCTTTAACAAAAGAACTGGTCATAGTGATGTGAAGGTTTTCTTGCTCCTGTTCGAGTTTTACTACCGTGGCGGCTTCTTCTACAATTCCTGAAAACATAGCAAATTATTAAGGATTAATAGCACGAAATTAAGTATATTGGTGCAGTATCGCAAAATAAAATTTCCAATTCAGGGGTATTCTTATACCGTAATTATATAATTTTGTATGAATTAAAGAAATGGAGAAACCCGATCGTAGAATAATTGAATTTATTCGAAAACATCATGTATTGACTTTGGCTACATCGCAAGAGAATATCCCATGGTGTGCTAATTGTTTTTATGTCTATTTGGAAGACGAAAATATGTTAATATTTACCTCGGACGATGATACACGTCACATCCGTGAGATAATTAACAATCCCATTGTCGCTGGTTCCATAGTGCTCGAAACCGAAGCTATCGGGAAAATCCAGGGGATTCAATTCGAGGGGAAAATGTTTAAATCTGAAGCAAATACTATCGGGAAATATAGGACCCTATATATGAAGCGTTTTCCTTATACGGTAATTCTTAATTCGCCCATTTGGTTATTAGGGTTGAATTATATTAAATTTACAAATAACACGCTTGGGTTTGGAAAAAAACTCATTTGGAAGAAAGGGGCATCAAATGATATATAACATCAATTAACTAATATGGTGCTTGTAACGGGTGGTACCGGACTAGTTGGATCGCATCTTATTTTCGATCTTTTGTCTAAAGGTTACCAAGTGAAGGCCATGGTGCGAAAAACTGGCAGCAAAGACTCTATTTTACGTACCTTTCAATATTACTCGGCCAATGCCAATGAACTGTTCAATAGTATTATTTGGGCTGAAGGCGATATCATGGATATTTCTTCTTTAGAAGAAGCCTTAGAAGGTGTTGAGCAGGTTTATCATACTGCAGCTTTTGTCTCATTTAATTCAAGGGATAAAAAAAAAATTATAAAAACTAATGTCGATGGAACTGTTAATTTGGTGAATCTTTGCCTCAAAAAGGAGATTCAGAAGTTTTGTTTTGTTAGTTCAATTGCCTCGCTCGGTATAACCGACGATGGCTCTTTTATTACCGAAGAAGTCTTATGGAAACCAACAAAACATCAATCAGCCTATTCAACTAGTAAATTTAAATCAGAGATGGAGGTATGGCGTGGTATTACCGAGGGGTTGAAGGCAGTTATTGTGAATCCTTCGGTAATTTTAGGCCCAGGGGATTTGAATAAAAACTTTAATATAATCACTAACCATATTACTAAAGGTTTTTCGTTTTATACAGAAGGAGTTACAGGTTTTGTAGATGTGCGGGATGTAACCCAGGCTATGATTAAACTGATGGAGAGTAATATTTCAGGAGAGCGGTTTATTTTATCGTCTGAAAATATTAGATATAAAGATTTGTTCAAATGGATTGCAGAAGCACTGATTATAAAGCCTTTAAATATTTATGTCTCACCGTGGATAGCTGGCATTATTTGGCGGGTGGCAGCATTAACATCGTTTTTGTTCTTTTCTTCTACGCAAATAAGCAGGAGTACATTAGCAATTGCATACAAGAAATTGCATTATTCTTCAAAAAAAATTAAAGAATACTTAAATTTTGATTTCAGGCCCGTGAAGCAAACCATCAATGATCTTGTTTTGCTTAATCGAGATGATAAAAAGATTAAATAAAACAGTTAGCCAAAGGGTAATCTAAGATTAAATAAATATTTCTTGTAAATTTACAGTTTACAATTTAAAATATTCTTAAACTTTCCTATGAAATAACAATATGAAGCAATACTCATGGTTTTTATTGATCGTATTAGTATTTTTTGGTTCATGTGGTAATTACAAAAGGTTCACTTATTTACAAACTACTAAACCGGAAAATGCAGATACCCTTTATAGACAAAATCTTATTCAGTATAAGCTTCAGCCTGCCGATGTGCTTTATGTTAAAATTTTAAGCCTCGATAAAAGCATTACTGAATTGTTTAATCTGGATGCCTCTGCTTCTTATTCTCCATATATAAGTAGTTTGGGAGGGAGCATGTACCTTATGGGTTATTCTATTGACAATGTAGGATACATAATTTTGCCAATTTTAGGTAAAGTCCATGTAGCTGGGCTTACTATTGAAGAGGCAAAGCAGATCATTCAGAAACTTGCCGAATCATATATAACCGATGCACGTGCAGAAGTAAAATTAGTGAGTTTTAAAATTTCAATGTTAGGTGAAGTTATCCGTCCTGGACAATATACCATTTTTAATGACCGGGCCAATATATTTGAGGCAATCTCTTTAGCTGGTGATATTTCATATAATGGCAATAGACGAAATGTTTTGATTGTTAGAACTTTAATCAATGGAACTAAAACGATAAAAGTAGATCTTACCAAAAGAGAATTATTATCGTCTCAACAATATTATCTTCAACCCAATGATATTGTTTATATTGAACCTTATAGAACAACGGCTTTCAGGCTAAGGGTAGCCGATTATTCGGTTTTCTTAACACTCATTACTTCTACTATTACTGCAGTTTTGTTAATTAATCAATTTCGTAAGTAATATGGAAAATAAAGCAGATTATATTCCTCAGGATGAGCCGATCGATATTCGAAGATTTGTTATCAAGATAATTCGTTATTGGTATTGGTTTGTCATTTCCATTTTTATTACCTATGCAATTGCTTATATAATAAACCGCGTTAACCCACCCATATACAATGTAAGCTCTACGTTAATTGTTAATGAAGAAAAAAAGTCCTCAGTCGATCTGCTGATTAACGCACTCGATCGGTATAGCGCACGTAAAATTATTGAAAACGAGATAGCCATAATCAAGTCTTATAAGATGGCATATAAGACAATAAGTGAACTAAAAGATTTTGAAATCAGCTATTTTAGTATCGGTAGGGTCAAAAAACCAATGCTTTACAAAACTGCTCCATTTAAAGTTGTTCCTGATACCACAGCACCTAACTTAACTAATTGTCCGATTTATATTACTATTTTAAACAAAACCGAGTATAGGCTTGAAATTGAGGGACTGTTCAATGTCAAAAAGATTCAGAAATTCGGAGAGCCATATATTGATAATAGCTTTGCTTTTACACTTTTTTTAAATGATGACAAGGGCCTTGAGTCATCATATTCCATAAGGTATTATTTTACAATTAATGACATGAATGCACTTGTAAAATATTACCAGGACAAACTTTCCATTTCGGCTACAGATAAGCGCGGAACTGTACTCATACTTAGCACAAGTGGCCGTGTCCCGGAAATGGAAGCTGATTACCTGAACAAATTGATGGAGGTTTACATTCAAAGTGGTTTAGATGAAAAGAACCAAACAGCCATTAATACAATTAATTTTATAGACGAACAGCTTTCAACTGTTGTCGATTCTTTGCGCAAAGCTGAAGATAAGCTTCAGAATTTTAAATTAAATAATAAAATACTGGATGTTTCTTCGGAAGCAGCAGCAATTAAGCAAAGGTTGGAAAAGGTTCAGTCAGAGAAAGCAGCCATTGATTTGGGATTTCGGTATTATAAATACTTACAAAGTTATATTGAAAACAAGAAAGATTTTCGCGAAGTACTTGCACCTTCTATAATGGGTATTAATGATCCTTTGTTGAATTCATTGGTTTCCGAGTTAACGACGCTTTATGGGGAGAGGAGTATTTTAACCCGGAATGCACAACAGAATTATCCTGGTTTATCGCTTATTAATGCGAAAATCCAAAATTCAATGGAATCATTAAAAGAGAATATCCGGCAAATAATTAATACGGCAAACATATCGGAAAACGAAATAAATAAACGACTTGCAGAGATTGAAAAAGAGATTCAGCGGCTCCCTATTACCGAACGGCGGTTATTGAATATTGAGCGTGATTTTAAGCTTAACGACAAGATATATGATTTTCTTTTACAGCGAAGAGCAGATGCGGCCATTTCAAAAGCCTCAAATGTAGCTGATAATAAGGTGCTGGATCAGGCATCGGCCCAAAATTCCATATTAGTTTCACCCAAGTCTTCACGAAATAAGATGATTGCCATTGCTTTTGGCATACTAATTCCGTTGTTTGTGCTTTTAATTATGGAATATTTTAACGAAAAGATAGTTGAACCTAAAGATATTGAGAAAATTACGAAAGTCCCGATTTATGGATCAGTGGGGCATAATGAAAAAATTTCTGATATTCCAGTTGCAACAAATCCTAAGTCTCCAATAGCAGAATCTTTTAGGGCGTTGCGAACTAATTTACAATATGTTATGCGCAGTAAAGAGCAACAGGTTATTTGTATATCATCGACCATTGTTGGTGAAGGGAAAACTTTTTGTGCTGTAAATTTAGCATCAATCATCGCTCAGTCGAATAAGAAAACCCTTTTAATAAACCTCGATTTGCGAAAACCTAAAATTCATAAGATTTTCAATATTAATAACGAGAAAGGGTTAAGTACTTATCTTATAGGACGTTCAGCTTTTGAGGATGTCATATTTCAAACCCATATCAGTAATTTATATATTGCCACTTCCGGGCCGGTTCCTCCCAATCCTGCGGAACTTATCGAAACGCAAATGATGGGAGAATTCATTGCCAAGGCTAAAAACGAGTTTGATATTATTGTGTTAGATACACCTCCAATAGCTATTGTTACCGATGCGCTCCTTCTTGCTCAATTTTCGGATGTATTTATTTTTGTAATACGGCAGAACTATTCGACAAAAGCTTTTCTAAAACTTGTGGATGATTTATACTATAAACGCAATTTGACCAATGTCGGTATCCTTATAAACGATATAAAAGTAAACAGCTACTATGGGTACAGCCGTAAATATAGTTATGGCTATGGTTATTACGGTTATGGCTATAGTAGTAGTGAAGGATATTATGGCGAAACTGTAGTAAAACCAAAGCGGTTAAAACGCATTATTAATTTTCTTTTTAATAAAAAAGGATAGGTTACCCATAAAAAAGGGCTCATTGAGCCCTTTTTGTTATTATTATGAGGTAGCCCCGTTTTTTTAATATTCCCAAAGATCGTGCTCGAAGTTTGTGAGTGTTTCTTTTATCCGGTCTGATTCTAACAGAGATTCAATACCTGTAGTATAGTCTTGTACCAGACGGTTAGAATAAACATTGGATTCGGCATAGATATAACCGCTGAAACGGCGCTGCATAAAAAGATCATCAAAGGATATCTGCTGTGCATCGTTATGTCTGCTGTAAATGGGGTGACTCGCTAAAATATTACGAGCTTCAGGATAATAAACCCAACATACCTTTTTCATATCCATTTCTTGGGCTTCCTCATCCGGATTGGTTACACCTTTAACTACACGCGGATAAACACGGATGGGGCATAGTCCGAGCACACGAACCTGCATGGTAGAATAATTCTTGTCAAAGAACCATTTTTCTTTGATCAAGACTTTTCTTATCTCTTCGAACTTTCTTTCACCAGCAACAGTAGTATCCCTCATAGCACCGGTAGTATCCTGTATTTGAGTAGTCTTGGTTACATTACCCATCCTTTGTTCTATCTCTTCTTTTGTCATAGGAACCTTAAATTCATCCTGATTATCAGGATTGTAAACCTGTAATCCTTCGCTCTCAACACCAAATAGAATCAGGCCCATAAGGCTCATTCGTTCACCGATTGGTTGCAATGGATAATATAAAGGAAGATTCATTTTCTCGCGAAGGTCTATCATCCGCCATATCACTTTCGACCACATTACATCAGCCTCCCTGACCGCAGGATAAGGAATAGGTTTCTTTTTGGGAATGTGTATTTTTTCGTACACTTCCGGCTTGGTGTCCTGAGCCATCGTTTTTCCGCTAAACGAAAAGACAACCATCATCATTACAATCATTATAACTGAAAAGGTTCGCATAGCTGGTATATTTTATGTTATTGAAGTTTAAGAATAATCCCATTTATTTCCCTTGTTTTACCGTCAGGGCCAATTGCTGTTATATCTGTAAAGGTAACACGTTCTCCTTTATTAAGAGATCTGATTAAGGCCCTTTGAGCCTCTGTAATTTTGTTTGAATGCGACATTTCATCACGGACAAAGCCCTGTACTTTAGCAGAAACGGTGAATTCGGTTACGGTGAATTTTGCGTCGAAATCGTTACTTTCTCCTAAATCGGCAAGTACAACCTGTTGAAGTGCAAGCTCATTTTTTCCAATTGTTCCGCGTGTTCTATTTGCCACCTTGGCAACAGGGTCTGGAAGTTGTTTAACCCTGAATAACATGGAGCCCATTGATTTTCTACTTTTGTCGATTTCAGCTGCTACTGAAACTGTAGCCGTACCAGTACTACGAGGATTAACAACCCAACCTTTACCGCTTTTTCGTATTGCTCCATTACTAATTGAAGGGAAAATTTTATCTCCGGGTACTCCGGCTACGGAAATATCAACAGGGTTGTCCACACCGAGGTAAAAAACATTCATTTTTGTTGGTGATATTACGGCTATTGGCTCAGCTACTTGATATTCTCCATGGAAAGGTCTTTTGATGGTTGTACCATCTGATGCTATCATTTTTATTAATCCTCCCCATTTTCTGATACCTACAGAACCTCCCCCTTGTGTAAATACTCCCTTACCTGTTTTGGAATCCACACGAATGGATGTAGAGTCATAACTTCCTACCATTTTGTAATCAGTTTCCCCATCTGATGTTTTAAATGGTTCATAATTTCCCAAATATATTTTAGGATTTATAGTGGTATCGAATGCAGCGATAAAAACGTCGGCCTGGTAAGAGGTTCCTTTTATGATATAATTGGAATTTGCAATTACAGTTCCTTCAAGTTTGTTAAATTTAAAAGAACCTGCTTCAACCTGGTAGAATAAATATCTTAGAATTTCAGATTCAGCATTACGCACGTCATTTTGCATTTTGGACATAAGAGTGGTAACCGCAATCAGGGGCAAACGCTCAAAATGTTCAGTTTCCCATTTAGGAGTTTCACCTGCTTCTTTAGCTGGGGGATTATCTGTGTTGAGGTTGGTCTTTATTGAACCAATAATACCATTATCATCCTTCTTGATCAAACTAAGGATAAAATTTTTGAAGTCAATAATTTTGTTCTTCAGCACTTTCCCTTCAGCGTTATTATCATCACCAATCATGACTTCAGCAGGAATGTCCATATTTTCCTTTGAAGTGATTTTTTCAGGATCAATAATCTTTTTGTCTTTGGTTGAGGTTGTGTCGACAGCCTTGGTTTTTTTATCAGCCTTGGTGATGATTTTGATTTTCAGCAATTGAATATAATTGTATAATGCATTTGCTTTCTCGCGCACTTGCAAAGCCTCATTATACAATTTTCCAGCTTTTATGGGATTGGTAATAGACAATTGTTTAAAATCAGCATACAAAAGGTTGTTTTTGTCGCTAAAATTTTCTGTTGTCTTAGTAAGACCTTTATCCACTATTGCAAAGGCCTCAAGAACTTCTCTTGATACATTTAATGCCAACAAAGCTGTTAGCACTAAATACATCATACCAATCATTTTTTGCCTCGGGGTTTCTTTTTTGTGAGCCATAGAATACTACTTACTGCAAATTATTTTTTATTGGTCATTACATTCATCGCAGCCAGCATATTACCATAAATGGTATTTAGCGAAGACAAGTTTTGGCTTAGCTGACTTATTTCTGTCTTATATTTTTGGGTTTCTTCTGCTGAACTTTTTAAGTTTTCCAAAAGTTTGTTTAAGCCACTATAAAGAGATTGCGATTCTTTTAAATGGGTATTTGAATCACGTAATTGTAATTCATATACAGCGTTTAAGGCAGCTACATTTTTGTTTACATTTTCGAGCTGGGCGCCATAATTTTTTGTACCCTCTGTTATTGATGAAATATCATTTTTTACAGTAGCAGAAAGGCTCGCATAAGAAGTTGAAAGGGTGCCAATAGAATCCTGCAATGAAGATGCTGATTGGGTAAAGGTACTAGAAAGTGTACCTACCGAACTTGCAGCATTTTTCATATTTGCAGCATATTGTGATGTTGCGACTGTAGCTTCGCTAATATCCGAAAGGCTATTAGATACGGTATTAAGCTTATTTAATGAATCGCCTAATTTTTTAAAAGTATCAGGAGCAATGTTAGCATCCTGCACTAAATCTTCGAACCTGTCTAGTGTAGTGCGACCAATTTTACCTGCTTCTTTTAGTGTTTCAATTTCATCAGGATCGGTCATACCGGCAAGTTCAGGGTAAACCAGTGTCCAGTCTAATTCTTCATGTAAAGGTTCGAATGCTGAGAAAAAGAAAATTGTGGCTTCGACGCTTAAACCTATTGTAATCATAAAGCCAGCGCCAGTCCAGTGCTGAAGTTTGAAGAGAGCGCCAATGAGCACAACTGATGCGCCCCAGCCGTATAGCTTAGCCATGAAATTTTTCCAACCTGAGCTTTGTACAATTTCAGTAAGATTCATAGAATTAATATATTAGAAAATACTTATAATTTAGATTTATTTTATAGTCATATTACTTTGCATTACTTCCTAAATACGGGCGTATGCATCGAAAACCAATGTAAGATCTGGTACTATCCTGGTACTCATATGAGGTAACTCCACATTGTAAATAGTAAGAAATATCTTTCCAGGAGCCACCTCTTATCACTTTTCGTTTCATTGCCGGATGGTCATCAGGACGTGCATTGTATATATAGTCAGGATTCAAATCATGAGTAAACATATAACCAGATTCGTCAAATGCATTGATACACCATTCGGCAACATTTCCGGCCATGTCGTAAAGCCCCCATTCATTTGGTTCATAAGAACCTACACGAAGAGTAGTGACTCCGCCATCATCTGCATAGTTCCCGCGCAAAGGTTTAAAGTTAGCAAGGAAACAACCTTGTTTATTGCGGGTGTACATTCCTCCCCAAGGATACATGGAGTGCTCTAAACCGCCTCTGGCGGCATATTCCCATTCTGCTTCAGTTGGAAGTTGATAATCATGTACAGGAAGATCACCATTTCTGCGAAGGGCACCATTAAGATACTGCGTTCGCCATATACAAAAAGCAGTTGCCTGTTTCCAGCTCACCCCAACAACAGGATATTCGTCATATCCCGGATGCCAGAAATACATGTTAGCCATCGGTTCGTTGTACGAATAAGTAAAATCGGCTACCCAGCATAATGTATCCGGATAAACATTAATTGTTTCCCGTAAAATAAAGTTCGATCTATCTTGTATTTTTATAGGTTCTCCAGCTGCGTTTACAACGGTACCATCATATTGTTTTGTGCTAAAGTTATAACGATTTGACTTTTTGGAAGCCTGTTGTAAATCAACCCAGAAATATTCGTACATTAATTTACGGGTATCGAATTCTTTGCGGTAATAAAATCTTTCCTTGGGGTCAAGGTACAGTTCTTTTATGGCTTCTGTAACGGTTTCATCCTCAAAATCAATTTTAGTATCCCAATTAATCATTGGGGGATCAATAGGATTGCCTGCTGCATCTTCGGAAATAAGGAAATCTTCAATTTGTTCACCAAGTATTCTTCTCATAATAGAGTCGCGTACCCAAAAAACAAATTGACGATACTCGTTGTTGGTGATTTCAGTTTCGTCCATCCAAAAAGGTTCAACAGTAACGGTTTTCGTGGTTGTGTTTTGTGCCCAGGCTACATCCTGATCGCTGGGTCCCATATTGAAGCTCCCTTGTGGAATAAATACCATCCCAAAAGGATCCGGTTCAAAGTATTTCGATCTACCCGATACGCCAGTCAGTTCTCCGCCTCCACCATTCTTCCCGCAGCTACCACTCAGGATAGCACATACAATACATATTACCAATATTTTTTTCATAAAACTGAAATATTTATGTGTATAATGTTCAAATATGGTTCATTCGCTTAAATACGTATTTTATTAAATAAAGTTAAATAATTTTTTTACAAAAACCGAACACTTTTATATTTATGCGGAATTTTTTCTCTAATTATGTTGAAACAATAACCTAACGTAATCTCATGGGTTCCGCTATTATATCCGCTTAATTTGGTAGTTGCAAAATCATACGAATAACCGATCCGCAATCCATTTTTTAATTCAAGACCTACCATACCTACTATAGCTGCTTTAAGTCTATATGTAACGCCGCCCCATATACGTTTATTGTACAAAATGATAGAATTAAAATCGAAAGATGACGCACTTCCATCGCTAGCTATAAAAACTGAGGGGAGCAAATCGAAAGAAGGATTTGGCATTGACAGGTTGTAACCCGCTGTTATATAATAATGGCGCGTGAGATCTGGCCCGCCTTTTTCAAATTTAACTTTGGGTTGGGTGATATTTGTAGAAGATAATCCGAGATAAAGCTTTTCTGCCCTATAGTAAAGGCCTAATCCAAGGTCGAAAGTCATGGCTGATTCCTTTTGATTTGGAATGGCAGGGTCAGTTACAGGAGTGCCTTCTGGGGGTTCCCATTTATCAACATTCATCGATTTATTTAAGAACCCGGCGCTCACTCCTATTCCAAGTTTTCCTTCACCATTTTTAATGTCTATCCTGTAAGCATACACCACGTTAAACCCTAAGTTTTTTTCATATCCTATTTTATCATTTAAAATAGTTACACCAACACCACTGTTTATTTTGAAAGGGCTAATAGGGGCATGGGCAGTAAACATGGAAGTAGCATAAGCGCCAGGAAACCCTACCCAATTGATGCGATGTAATGCCGATGCACAAATTGCATCTTTGCTCCCGGCATAACCCGGATTAAAAGCCAAAGTGTTACTCATGTATTGGCTAAATTGTGGATCTTGCTGGGCAAAAACAACAATTACTCCGAAGAGTAAGGCCAAGGGAATTATTATAAGGAACCTAATCATAGATTAATTATTGACCTGAATATATTTTGTACGAATAGTAAAATAACTAAAAATATCATTTACCTACAAATATATTAACATTTTATTGTTAATAACTACATCTTGTTAAATCCTATATACTTTAAGTTTGTAACTAATGTTTCTAAGTTAGATATTTTTTTTTTATAAACTATTTTAGCTTGGTTAAATATTGAACGAGGTTAGTATAAATTTATTTTATCTTCAATGTGAAATTCGCCGGAAGGTTCGCCACCATCTCTCAGGAATTTCCTGTTTGCATGTTAATTCATAATCGGTTTCGGAACATGAAAGCAAGATGTTATGATTGCTTTCGGGAAAAGTAATTTCCATCCACCAACGGTTGGTGAGATTGCTTTTATAGAAAGCAATATTCTGATCTGATTGGTTGTGGTGGATTAAATACTTAGTAAAGTTTTCGGGAGTAATATCAGGTTCCTCGAAAATAGCATTTGACACACCTTCGAGGAAATACCATATCATTTGAGCTGCAAGTTTGGCAGTAGAGGCATGAATATCGTTTTCAGGAGATAAATCAAAAACCCCAAACGATGTTATCCGGGTACTGTGGCCTGCAAAAAAAGCAAGCTGGCATGCTTCGTCGCCCGATATGCCGTTAGGTGAGCTGAAATTTGTACCAGGGGCATCTGAATGTTTGATTGCATTTAAACTGATATTTACAAGGTTGGCATCTCTTAATACCGGCTCCATTTCTTTTAGGTTCGTCCGGACAGAGCCTAATCGATAAGCTTCGAAATATGAATCTTCGATAAAATCAAGCATTTCTCGTTCAACATAATAACTCTGGTAAGCGATATTAGTAAAGTTGAAGAAAGTGGATAATTCGTTGTTATTAACCAGATTTGTTGAGGTTACTGAAGGGATCTTTTCGCGGGTGAGGGTCGAATCCACCCAGACCATATTTATAGGTTTTTTTGTTTTTTCGTTGGCTAAATAACTTCCTATGTTATACTTCGATGTTCCTCCAATTAATAACATTATGGTTTTGTGCAGGTTAATTTCGGCAATCACTTCACTAAGTGCAACACAAGTATCGTTGAATGTATTACCAGGTTTTATATTTCCCAGATCAACGATATTCAGTCCATTTGAAAGAGATGATAGTTTGTAAAGGCATTGTCGAATTTGATTTGCCGCTTCAAAAGATTTGGCATCTTCTTTATCAGGCAATCCCAATAATGCTATGTGATATTTAGCCTTTGATAAATCGTTGGTATCGTTTCGAAGAAATTTGATATGCCTTGAAATGAAAGAACAATCCGGGATTATGATTTCATTAGTAATTTCAAAAAAATCCAGGTAGTGAAGTATGTTCATTAGTATAAATAATATATTTGGCTCTTTCAGTCTGCCAGGGTTGATGTTATTTACTTTTTTTGCCCCTTTTTGGTTTAGCTTTCGAAGGGCCATTCTTAATAATTTCCTGGCATTCCTGGAATGTTATCGTTTCTGCGCTTATTGTTTTAGGAATTTTGTAGTTATTTTTATTATAAGCTAAGTAAGCTCCCCAGTGCCCTTTCAGGATTTTTAGGTCAGGATCTTCGGTAAAAGTTTTTAGGATTTTATTTTCTTGTTCAATACGTTTTGTCTGAATGATTTCAATTGCCCGTTCCAGATTAACGGTCAACGGGCTATCCTGGCCAGGCTTCAATGAATAGAATTTACTATCATGTTTTAAATATGGGCCAAATCTTCCAACACTCGCTGATATTTCTTTATTTTCAAATAAACCGATAACACGTGGAAGTTTGAAGAGGTCGAGCACTTCTTCCAGACTGATAGTATCAATAGATTGTCCTTTAAGAAGCCCTGCAAATCTCGGTTTGTCCTCGTCAGAAGATTCACCAATTTGAGCCATTGGCCCAAACCGACCTATTCTCACCATGACGGGTTTACCCGATTCGGGATCTTTGCCCAGGATACGTTCACCTACACTCCTTTCAGAGGTTTCGGTTGTAATAGTCACTTTTTTATGGAACGGTTGATAAAATTTATCTATCATTTTTGTCCATTTTACGCTACCAATGGCTATTTCATCGAACTCTTTTTCTACACTGGCGGTAAAGTTATAGTCCAGGATATCTTTGAAATGTTGAACCAGAAAATCGTTTACGATCATGCCAATATCGCTGGGAAATAATTTTGCTTTTTCGGCTCCTGTAGTTTCTTTGAGTTTTTGTTCTGTAATTTGTTGATTTTTTAAAATAATTTCCTGATACTCACGTAATGTTCCTTCACGGTCCTCCTTTACCACGTAGCCACGTTGCTGGATAGTTGAAATGGTGGGCGCGTATGTTGAGGGGCGGCCAATTCCAAGTTCCTCTAGTTTTTTTACCAAACTGGCCTCAGTATAGCGTGGTAAGTGGTGAGTGAAACGTTCGGTGGCTTTAATATAATCGAGGTTTAACATCTGTCCGATTTTCATAGGAGGAAGAAGCTTCTCGGAATTTTCTTCATGCTCATCGTCAGTCGATTCGATATAAACTTTCAGAAAACCATCGAATTTCATCACTTCACCAGATGCAATAAATTTTTCAGGAGTACTTGAGATATCAATGGTTACTGTTGTTTTCTCCAGAGCGGCATCACTCATTTGAGAAGCGACAGCGCGTTTCCAAATCAAATCGTAGAGCTTTTTCTCGGACGTTGCCCCGGCAATGTCAGTTTTGTCAAGATAAGTAGGTCTAATAGCTTCGTGGGCTTCCTGAGCACCTTTAGTTTTGGTTTTATACTGTCGTGGAAATGAATATTTTTCGCCAAATTCTTTAAGGATTACTGTTTTTGCCATACCGATTGCAGATTCAGAGAGGTTTACTGAATCGGTACGCATATAGGTGATGTTACCTGCCTCGTAAAGTTTTTGGGCCAGCATCATGGTTTGAGCAACTGAAAATCCAAGCTTTCGGCTGGCTTCCTGTTGTAAAGTAGAAGTAGTAAATGGAGGTGCAGGCGATTTTTTTGAAGGTTTGGTAACAATATCGGATACTTTAAATTGAGCATTCTGACATTTTTTAAGAAATGCAAGTGTATGCTCACGAATTTTGATTTTGTCTTCCAATTCGGCCAACACGGTTGTTTTTTTCTCGTCTGTGAGAAAATGTGCATTAACCTTGAACGACGATGTGCTTTTAAAAGCATGGATTTCACGTTCGCGCTCCACAATCAATCGAACGGCAACCGATTGTACCCTTCCTGCCGAAAGGGATGGTTTTACTTTTTTCCAGAGTATGGGGGATAGCTCAAAGCCAACTAACCGGTCGAGCACCCTGCGTGCTTGCTGCGCGTTTACCAGATTATAATCAATGGAACGTGGATTTTTGATCGCCTTTTGAATGGCATCTTTGGTAATTTCATTAAAAACGATACGTTTAGTATTGTCTTTTTTTAATCCCAGAACTTCAAACAGATGCCAGGCAATAGCTTCTCCCTCACGATCTTCATCAGAAGCGAGCCAAACCGTTCGGGCATCTTTTGCAAGTTTTTTTAACTCGGCAACTATCTTTTTCTTTTCGTCAGGAACGATATATTGAGGACTGTAGTCCTTTTCCAGATCAATTCCAAGATTCTTTTTCTCCAGATCTCGTATATGCCCAAAGCTTGATTTGACGAGATAATCCTTACCAAGAAATTTCTCTATGGTAGAAGCTTTTGCCGGAGACTCAACAATGACCAGATTTTCAATCATAATACTCTGAAATTGTTTTTAAAAACTTCACAAAGTAAAAAAAATACGCGGCTAATCTCAAAATTTTAATTTAAATATTATTTGCTAATTTTACCCCTTAAACTTTACCAATGTCATGGAAAATCTAAGTGATAAGCAAAAAAAGTATTTAAAAAAATTCTGGATAATATTTCTTTCACCTATTATATTTTTTATTTTATTGTTCTTTTTTATTGACATGGGATGGGTTGGTTTTATGCCTACATTCGAAGATCTCGAAAACCCTAACCGCAATCTTGCTTCCGAAGTATATTCGGAGGATGGCAGGATCCTTGGCACTTTTTATAAGGAAGAGAACCGCAATACAATTGAATATAAAGATCTTTCTCCTTATTTAGTTCAGGCATTAATTGCAAGAGAAGATCATCGTTTTAAAAATCATTCCGGTATTGATGGGTTAGGATTGCTCCGTGTGATGGGTAAAACTATATTATTGGGAAAAAAAAGCCAAGGTGGCGGGAGTACTATAACTCAGCAGTTGGCCAAAAACCTTTATACCAGACAAAACCAATTTAAACATGATACTACTAGTTATAAATTAAGAATTATCGGGAAAATAGTACTTGCTGTTACGAAGTTTAAAGAATGGGTAATTGCAGTTAAGCTTGAACGGAATTATTCAAAAGATGAAATTATTACCATGTATTTTAATACAGTTCCTTTTGGGAGCGAAGCTTATGGTATAAAGGCTGCCACCCGCGCATATTTTAATAAGTCGCCCGATTCACTTAAGGTAGAAGAGGCTGCCTTATTAGTAGCGATGCTGAAGGGTAACACATTATTTAATCCAAACCGAAACCCTGAAAAAGCATTACAGGGAAGAAATGTTGTTTTATCTAAATTGTATGACCATGATTTTATTAATAAAGCCCAATACGATTCGTTGATCCAGGTACCTATAAAATTGGACTATCAATCACAGTCTCATGATGCTGGTCTTGCCACCTACCTGAGAGAATATATAAGAAAAACCATGAATCGTTCAAAACCTCAACGTCAAAATTACTTGATGTATAAGGATTATAAAACAGATTCTCTCCGATGGGCCGAAGATCCGATATATGGATGGTGCAACAAGAACTTAAAACCTGATGGTACGCCTTATAACTTGTATAAGGATGGCCTGAAGATTTATACTACCATTAATGCGAGGATGCAGGAATATGCTGAAACTTCACTAAGGGAGCATTTATCAAAAACTGTGCAACCAAACTTTTTTTTAGAAAAGAAACAAAAGGGAAACCGGAAGAACGCGCCTTTTTCAAATGATAAGATTTTTACGGAGGAATTTATTAAATCGAGGATGATAGTTGCCATGCATCAGACTGCTCGATATCGAAACCTTCGAAATGCGGGTTATTCGGATAAAGAAATTCTTAAAAACTTTAAAACTCCTACCGAAATGCGCGTATTTTCCTGGAAAGGAGATATTGATACAACCATGTCTCCCTGGGATTCAATTCGTTATTATAAATTCTATATGCGTGCCAGTTTCATGGCTGTAGATCCTCATACAGGTTATATTAAAGCTTATGTTGGGGGCCCGGATTATCGTTATTTTCAATACGATGGGGTGATGGATCAAAAACGCCAGGTAGGTTCAACCATTAAACCTTTTTTATATACGCTTGCCATGAAGGAGGGACTTACACCATGTACCAAGATTCTTAATTCACCGATAACATTTGAAGTTCAGGATACGATATGGCGACCTAAAAACGCATCTGATACAAAATATGATGGTAAGGAGGTACCCTTGTGGTGGGGACTTGCTAATTCAGTAAATTACATCTCTGCCAGGTTGATTGATAAATTTAATCCGCAATCAATGGTTGATGTTATCAGAAAAATGGGGGTAAAAAGCGATTTGCCCGCAGTTCCTTCCCTTTGTGTTGGGGTTGCTGAACTATCTTTATATGAACTGGTTGGGGCATATACTACTTTTCCCAATAAAGGAGTTTATACACAACCTATTTTTATAAACCGGATTGAAGATAAGAATGGGAATTTACTTACTTCCTGTCTTCCTCAAAAAATTGAGGCTATTAATGAACATACTGCCTATATAATGATAAAAATGCTTGAACAGGTAGCTATACGGGGAACAGCAGCCAGGTTAAGGTATAAATATAATTTGACCAATATTGGCGGCAAAACAGGGACAACAGATAACAATTCAGACGGATGGTTTGTCGGGATAACGCCCAATTTGGTCGGAGGGGCATGGGTTGGGGGAGAAGAACCCGGTATCCATTTCGACAATATGAAACTTGGGGAAGGAGCGGCTGTTGCCTTACCTATTTTTGCCGAGTTTATGAAAAAAGTATATGCCGATCCAAAACTGAAATTTAGTAATGACCCGTTTGAACCACCCGCTGGTTTTAGTGTTAGTTTTGACTGCCCAGTGAGTTCGGCGGGTGACGAGGTGCAGAAGAGTTACATACAGGAAGTGTGGTAATACAAAGCCCCCTAACTCTATTTTAGATTTTTTGGAAATTCATCATATTTTCCCGGAATAGATGAAATAAGATTGGCAGTATATGGATTTTTAGGGGAATCAAATAATTCGTTGGGAAGGCCTTCTTCCACTATAACACCATCTTTTAAAACGATAATACGATCGGACATATAACGCACCGTATTAAGATCGTGTGAAATGAATATATAACTAAGATTGTATTTTTGTTTCAAATCTTTTAACAGGTTGAGAATTTGAGCCTGAATGGTAACATCTAATGATGAGACTGATTCATCAAGGATAATGATTTCAGGTTCTACTGCCAGCGCCCTGGCAATACCAATTCTTTGCCTTTGTCCTCCCGAAAACTGGTGTGGATATCGATAATAATGTTCTTCCGATAAATTTACTTGTTTTAATAGATTTATTACCCGTTGTTTACGTTCATTAGAATTTTTACAAATGTTATGGACTATTAGGGGCTCTGCAATCATTGCTCCGACGGTTATTTTTGGATTCAGGGACGAATACGGATCCTGAAATACAATTTGCACTTTTTTTCGAAAGGGTTTTAATTCATTGGCTGATAATGCATTTAAAATCTTCCCGTGAAATTCGATTTTGCCGGATTCGGTTTCGATTAGTTTCATAATGGTGCGGCCTAGTGTAGTTTTTCCTGATCCCGATTCACCCACTAAGCCAAGTGTCTCACCTTGGTATAATTCGAGGTTGATATTGTGTAACACTTGTTTTTTCGATGAAGAGCTGAAAAGCCCTATCGAACGTGAAAAGGAAACAGAAAGGTTGCGAATGCGAAGCCCCCCTGAATCTTCCCGAAGACGGGACTTTTTATCTACGTCTTTAGGAAGGGTTCTGAATGCGAGTAATCTTTTTGTATATGGGTGTTGCGCGTTTTTAAGAATGTCTTTTACTTCGCCTTGTTCTACAATTTCACCTTGATAAAAGATAAGAATCCGTTTGGCAATTTCTGCATTTACGTTAATATCATGGGTGATGAATAGTATGCTCATGCCCATTTCAGCTTGTAATTCTTTCAGTAGTTCAAGAATTGATTTCTGCACGGTAACATCGAGTGCTGTAGTTGGCTCATCGGCGATCAATAGGCGGGGATTGCCGGAAATAGCTATTGCAATCATTACCCGTTGAATCTGTCCGCCTGAAAGTTGGAATGGATAGCTACTATAAATTCTTTTTGGGTCAGGTAGTTTTACTTTATTAAATAATTCAAAAACTTGTTCTTTGGCTTCTTTTTTCGTTGAATTCTGATGTTGAAGAAGAACTTCCAGCACCTGGGAACCACATGTAAATGAGGGGTTGAGGGAGGTCATAGGTTCCTGGAATATCATCGAAATTTCTTTTCCACGTATAGATTGAAGTTGTTTAATTGAAGTTTTTGCAAGATCGATGGTTATGCCATCTTTCCTGGTAAAGTTAATACTTCCATTGGTTATGTGTATGGATGGAGGCAGTAGCTGAAGGATGGATAGGGCAGTGATTGATTTTCCTGAACCTGATTCGCCCAGAATGCCAACGGTTTCGCCCGAGTTAATAGAAAAATTGAGATTTTTGCAAATGGAGTGCCTATATTTGTTTTGAAAAACTTCAATATTTAGGTTTTGAACGTTTAAAATCATCTGAATAAGTTTTGAAACAGATGTTCAACTTTTCCAATAGGGGCTATTTCTATTTTGAATTTTGATGATAGCCCGGTCTTATTAGCTTTGGCAAGAAAGATTTTTTTAAACCCAAGTTTTTCGGCCTCTTTGATGCGCTGTTCGATTCGGCTTACAGGACGAATTTCGCCCGATAGGCCTACTTCTCCTGCAAAACAATACTGGTGGTCAATATAAATGTCGAGGTTTGATGAAAGTATCGAAGTAATAACTGCAAGATCAATGGCTGGATCTTCCACTTTAATGCCACCTGTGATGTTTAGAAAGACATCTTTTGCAGCAAGCTTGAAGCCTGCACGTTTTTCAAGTACTGCCAGCAGCATATTCAATCTGCGGGTGTCAAAGCCGGTAGAAGAGCGCTGGGGAGTCCCGTAAGCTGCAGTACTGACGAGCGATTGAACTTCTATGAGGAATGGCCTTATCCCGTCGAGCGTTGATGCAATACTGATACCACTTAAATGTTCTTCATTTGATGAGATGAGAATATCCGACGGATTGGAGATTTCTTTTAGCCCTTCGTTCCGCATTTCGAAAATTCCTATTTCAGATGTGGAACCGAAGCGGTTTTTATTTGAGCGGAGGATACGGTATATGTAATGATTGTCGCCCTCGAATAACAACACTACATCCACGATATGCTCAAGTGCTTTAGGACCTGCCAGGTAGCCTTCTTTGGTGATGTGGCCAATAAGTATAAAGGTAGTTTGGGAGCTTTTGGCATACCGGAGCAAAGCCGAGGTGCATTCGCGTACCTGCGAAACACTACCTGTGGCCGATTCCAGGCTTTCGGTAGCAATGGTCTGTATGGAGTCGATAATAACGATATCAGGCTGCAAGCTCTGGCAATGTCCAAGGATGTTTTCAAGTGAAGTTTCGTTGGCAAACAGGCAGTTTTCAGAGGATGGGTTAATACGTTCGGCACGGAGCTTGATTTGTTGAATACTTTCTTCGCCCGAAATGTAGAGAACTTTTGGATCATTGAGGTGCAATGCTAGTTGTAGTGCCAGGGTTGATTTTCCAATGCCGGGCTCACCGCCAAGCAATATGAGAGAACCTTTTACCAACCCGCCGCCCAGTACGCGATTCAGTTCGTTAATTTTGGTATCGATCCGCTGGTCTTTAATGGAAGATACTTCTCTAAGGCTAACCGGTTTAATCATGCCTCTTGAGGTTGATAATGATGTTTTTGCGGGTGTGTTCCTGATAATTTCTTCCACAAAGGTATTCCATGAGCCACAAGAAGGACATCGTCCTAGCCATTTGGCTGATTCGGCAGCGCAATTCTGGCAAATGTATACTGTTTTTTCCTTGGCCATGAGCTAGTGGCTCATTTTTTTTATAAGGGATGAAGTTGAATATCCTTCCACAAGCTCGATAGTGACTACCGCTCCCTCTTTTGAAGTAACAATATCGTATCCCACAATATCTTCAGGTTTATAATCTCCCCCTTTAACAAGTATGTCGGGTTGAATAAGTTTAATCAGTTCGTAAGGCGTATCTTCATCAAAAAGGACCACTTTCGAGACAAAGCTGAATGAGGCCAGTACTAATGCCCTGGTATTCTCATCCTGAACGGGGCGCAATGCCCCTTTTAATCGTTTGACCGATGCATCAGTATTGAGGCCTATTATTAACTGGTCGCCCAATGAAGCAGCTTTGGCAAGGTAATCTATATGTCCGCGGTGAATGATGTCAAAGCAACCGTTTGTAAACACAATTTTTTGGTCTTTAAACTTCCAAAATGCTAACAAATTTTCGAACTCTGAACGGTCGAGTAATATTTTTGATTGAATAAAGCTTAAATAATCCATAAACTATATTAACCTATTGGTGTTTTTATCAGGAAAAATGATGGCAGGTTTAATTTTTTTGGCCTCGTTAAAATCTACTGAAGCATAAGACATAATGATAACTACGTCACCGACTATAGCTTTACGTGCGGCAGGGCCATTAAGGCAGATGTGACCAGAACCCCGTTCGCCTTTAATCACATAAGTTTCAATGCGTTCACCATTGTTAATAATGACCACCTGTACCTTTTCGAATTCGATAAGGTTAGCTGCATCCATTAAATCCTCGTCTATGGTTATGCTTCCAACATAGTTTAAGTTTGCCTCAGTGATGGTGACCCGGTGAATTTTCGATTTTAAAACTTCAATATTCATATTACAAAATTACAAAATATACCTGATATTATCTATAAGCCGTATTTTACCAACATTCACCGCAATACAACCTATCCTGTTTTTTGGCTCATCCCATGAGCTAATTGGAATCAGCTCTTTATCATCCACAATTTCAAAATATTCCACATTAAGGTCAGGATTTTTATTGATATTATCAATGATCCAGTTTTTTAATTTTTCAACATCAAAACTTTTTACAAGCTTTTGACTCTTGAACAATGTTTGAGATATAAGAGCCGCATTTTTTCGTTGAGAAGGAGAAAGCCGCATATTCCTGGAACTCATTGCTAAACCATCTGGTTCCCGAATAGTTGGACAGGACATAATGTGAACAGGAAGATTCAATTGTCTCACTAATTGTTTGATGATTGTTAATTGCTGAAAATCTTTTTCGCCGAAGTACGCTTTGTCAGGTTCAACAATAGCCAAGAGCTTACTTACAATTTGGGCCACCCCGTTAAAATGTCCTGGTCTGTGCTTGCCTTCCATCATTTTATCGAGAGTCCCAAAGTCGAAAACACGGGTATCAGGTTCCGGATACATCTCTTTTTCTGTAGGCGTAAAAACAATGTCCACATTATGAAGGCTTAATTTGTCCAAATCGGACTTTAATGTTTGTGGATAATTTTGGAAGTCTTCGTGATTGTTAAATTGGGTCGGATTTACAAATATGCTGACAACTGTAATATCATTGTTGCTTTTTGCAAATGAAACCAATGATAGATGCCCCTCATGTAATGCCCCCATAGTAGGAACAAACCCTATAGTTTTGTTTGCATTTAATAAAGATTTGAGCTGTGCAATAGTTTGAATAATTTGCATTATTTTATGAATAAAACTTCAAAGATAATGATTAAAAAAAATGAATTTAAGATATTATAAAACTAAACATAAAAGAGATAGTCGGTGAAAGGCCAATAAATTTAAATAAATTCAATAAATTTTTACTAACTTTGCACATTAATTTGCAAATTCGGTAGTTACATGGAAAGCACAAAGGTTTTGTTTATTTCTCAGGAAATTACACCATACCTTCCCGAATCAGAGATGTCTTTAATTTGTAGAAATCTTCCACAAGGCATTCAAGAACGTGGGAAAGAGATCAGGACCTTTATGCCTAAATTTGGTTGTATCAATGAAAGGCGAAACCAATTGCATGAGGTGATAAGGTTGTCTGGAATGAACCTGATTATAAACGATTCAGACCATCCGTTAATTATCAAGGTAGCTTCGATACAATCGGCACGAATGCAAGTTTATTTTATTGACAACGAAGATTATTTTGCGCGTAAATATACTTTAGCAAATGTCAATGGTGAGCCATTTCTGGATAATGACGAACGAAGTATTTTTTTTAACCGGGGTGTTCTGGAGACAGTTCGAAAATTACGTTGGTCTCCAGATATTGTTCATTGTCACGGTTGGTTCACGGGACTCATTCCTCTTTTAATTAAAAAAGCATTTAAACATGATCCATTATTCGTAAATTCTAAAGTTATTTATTCGGTTTATAACGATGATTTTTTAGTTCCTTTACATAAAGGGTTCAAAAATAAAATTTTAATAGACGGGATAGGCAAAAAGGATCTAACTATACTTGAAAATCCCGATTATTTAAATATTTCGAAACTAGCAATTCAATACTCTGATGGCATAATTATTGCTAATGGAAAGGTTAGCCCAGTTGTGCAGGAATATATTACTTCATTAGGGAAATCATGTTTGCTGTACAAAGGGAACGACGATTATATTGATGAATACGCTCAATTTTATGAGACAATTTTGGCTAAAGATGATGATTAGAATTTTTAACAGAAACCAATAGTTTTTTTCGTTTGTTATAATGATGTATTTTATATAAAACAATTTTAAAAAACTGCCTACCCAGGTTATAGAATTTGCGCATAAGAAGCATGCAATAAACTGGAGTTTTTTATTCAAGATAACAAATTATGTGTGGAATAGTTGGATATATAGGCCATAAACAAGCTTATCCAATTTTAATTAACGGATTAAAAAGGCTTGAATACAGAGGGTATGACTCTGCTGGTATTTCAATACTTGATGGAGATGTTAAAACGTATAAGTGCAAAGGTAAAGTTAGTGATTTAGAGAATTTTATTAAAGGTAAAGATATCAAGGGATGTATTGGTATTGGACATACCCGGTGGGCTACCCATGGAGAACCCAACGATGTGAACGCTCACCCGCATACTTCAATGAATGGTTATTTTACCCTTATTCATAATGGGATTATAGAAAACTATGCTATACTAAAAAAGAAGCTTAAGCAGCGAGGTTATAACTTTACGAGTGAGACGGATACTGAAGTTTTGGTTAATTTAATTGAATACATATACCTGAAAGGACAAGTAAAAGCAGAAATTGCGGTTCGTCTGGCTTTGCATAAAGTTGAAGGCGCTTATGGTTTAGCTATTATTTGCCGTGAGGAAAATGATAAACTTATTGCTGCCCGTAAAGGTAGTCCATTGGTAATTGGAGTTGGGAACGATGAGTATTTTATTGCTTCGGATGCTACGCCTATTGTAGAACATACCAATAGCGTGATTTATCTTAATGATGATGATGTTGCCATAATTCAACGGGGCGAACTTTCGTTAAAGACTATTCGGAATGACACTCAAATACCTATTATTCATAAACTTAACCTTGAAATTGGGGAAATTGAAAAGAATGGCTTTGACCATTTTATGCTTAAAGAGATTTTTGAACAGCCACGTTCTATACAAGATACTTTGCGGGGAAGAATTTCGCCTGATCATTCTGAAATACGTCTAGGTGGGCTTTTTGATATAATGCCAAGGTTAATTCAGGCAAAGCGAATTATTATTATAGGTTGCGGTACATCATGGCATGCTGGTTTAGTTGGAGAATATCTTCTCGAAGAATTTGCCCGTATTCCAGTTGAAGTAGAATATGCCTCAGAATTTCGTTATCGTAATCCTGTGATTTATAAAGATGATGTTGTAATTGCCATTAGCCAGAGTGGCGAAACTGCTGACACGCTTGCAGCTATTAAGCAGGCTAAAGAGGCAGGGGCTTTGGTACTGGGTATTTGCAACGTGGTGGGTTCAAGTATTCCCCGCGAAACCCATGCTGGGGTTTATACTCATGCCGGGCCTGAAATAGGTGTGGCATCTACAAAAGCATTTACTGCCCAGGTGACAGTACTTATAATGATGGCTATTTCTTTGGGATTGAGTCGTAATGTGATCACTGTTGATCAAGGTAAACATTTAATTGAGGAACTGCTTGCAATTCCAGATAAAATTAAAAAAACGCTTTCCAATAATGATAAATATAAACAAATAGCAGCCTTATTTAAAGGGGCGACCAATTTCTTATATCTTGGACGTGGATATTTATTTCCTGTAGCACTTGAAGGAGCTTTAAAACTTAAGGAAATATCTTACATACATGCTGAGGGTTATCCGGCTGCTGAAATGAAACATGGGCCTATTGCATTGATTGATAATAAAATGCCTGTAGTAGTGATTGCAACACATGACCATACTTATGATAAGGTAGTGAGCAATATCCATGAAGTTAAAGCGCGAAGTGGTATTGTAATTGCTTTGGTAAACGAAGGCGATAAAATAATCAGTAAAATGGCTGACCATGTTCTTGAGGTGCCGGTAAGCGATTTTGCAGTAGCGCCGCTCTTAACTGTTGTGCCACTACAACTGCTTTCATATCATATTGCTGTGATGAGAGGCTGCAACGTCGATCAACCAAGAAACTTAGCAAAATCAGTAACGGTAGAGTAATAATATTAATAATGAAGCTGTCATTCCGGTGTAGGCCGGAATCCATCTAAGCTTCGTAGTGAATAGATTCCGGGTCAAGTCCGGAATGACACTAACCCTTTTGAAACAGCCTCTTTTATTTACCTGTTAGTGTACTGTTTTTGATAATATTTTTCATATTCACCCGACACTACATTATTCAGCCATTCGTCATTAGCAAGATACCATTGAACTGTTTTTTCAAGACCTTCTTCAAATTGGAGCGAAGGGGCCCATCCGAGTTCACGTTGTAATTTTGATGAATCTATGGCATAGCGTAGGTCGTGACCGGCACGATCTTTCACAAATGTGATAAGTTTTTCCGAAGTTCCGGCAGGGCGATTCAGCTTTTTATCCATGATTTTACAAAGCAGGTAAATCAGGTCAATATTTTTCCACTCATTATTACCACCTATATTGTAGGTATTGCCAATTTTCCCCTTATGGTAAATAAGATCAATTGCATAAGCATGATCTACTACATATAACCAATCACGTATGTTTTCGCCCTTACCATAAATAGGTATGGGTTGATTGTTTTTGATATTGTTGATGGACAATGGAATAAGTTTTTCGGGAAATTGGTTTGCCCCATAGTTGTTTGAACAGTTTGAAACTACTACAGGTAGTTTATAGGTATGGAAATATGCCCGCACCAAGTGATCGGAACTGGCCTTGGATGATGAATATGGGCTGCGCGGATCATAAGCAGTAGCTTCAGTAAAGAGGCCTGTTTCGCCAAGTGAGCCGTAAACTTCATCGGTGGAAATATGGTAGAACAGTTTTCCTTCCAAATTATCTTTCCAGGCAGTGAGGGCTGCATTGAGCAAGGTTATAGTTCCAATGATGTTGGTGTGGATAAATTCCACAGGATTGGCAATCGATCTGTCAACATGCGATTCAGCTGCAAGGTGAATGACCCCGTGAGGTTTATATTTTGAGAAAATTTTTTGGATGGTTTCAGCATGCGTAATATCTGCTTTTACGAATTCGTAATTGGGTAAATGGTCAATATCTTTTAGGTTTTCGAGATTACCGGCATAGGTTAGTTTGTCAAGATTTATGATTTTATAATCCTGGTATTTTTTAACAAAAAGCCTTACAACATGCGATCCAATAAAACCTGCCCCTCCAGTGATAAGAATAGTTTTTGTCATAAATATTCAATTAATATTAAGTTCTCCAATTGGCAAATTGTCGTATCGGCATATTGATTAATTATTTTTTTTTCGGTAATATTTTTCCCAATTCCAAGCTGAGAGTAATGTTTCTTCAAGAGTACTTTCAGTTTTCCAACCAAGTTCTTGATTTGCATAGCGCGTATCAGCCCAAACCTGTTCTACATCTCCTTCCCTGCGTCCAACAATTTTGTAGTTAAGTTTAACACCAGTTACCTTTTGGAAAGTGTTTAACATTTCCAGTACTGATAAACCACGGCCTGTTCCCAAGTTAAAAATTTCGAAATTAGTTTTGCCCTTATTCTCCAGCAGTCTTTTGATTGCCACCACGTGGGCTTTAGCAAGGTCAACCACATGGATATAGTCGCGTACACATGAGCCGTCGGGTGTGTTATAGTCGTTCCCGAAAACATTTAGGTGCTCGCGAATACCGATGGCTGTTTGTGTAATAAATGGCACCAAATTTTGGGGTACGCCAATAGGTAGTTCACCAATCAACGCTGATGTGTGTGCACCTATGGGATTGAAATAGCGCAATGCTATTGTCCTGATTGAAGGATTGGCATGAATAGTGTCCTGAATTATTTCTTCTGCAATTTGTTTGGTATTTCCATAAGGAGAATTTGCTTTTTTAATAGGAGCCTTTTCGGTCACTGGCAATTGATCGGGTTGCCCATAAACAGTACATGACGATGAAAAAACCAGGCTGATTGCAGGGTTTTCGTCCATTGCCTCAAGCAGGTTAAGCAAGGAAGTAATGTTGTTTCGATAGTACATGAGAGGTTTTTCTACCGATTCTCCTACAGCTTTATAGGCTGCAAAATGGATGATTGCATTAATATCAGGATAATTTTTGAACAAACTTTTTGTTTTTTCCTGGTCGCATAAGTTAAACTTTTCAAATGCAGGACGAATGCCTGTAATTTTTTCAATACCATCAAGCATATCTAAAGAGGAATTTGACAGGTCATCTACTATTACCACATCAAAACCTTCGTTAATTAATTCTACGGACGTATGCGAACCAATATATCCTGTTCCTCCTGTAACTAATATTTTTTTCTTTGCCATTATTTAATATAACAGATGTTTATACAATATGTTTTTTTACAACTCCAACATTTAGTGATAGGGGCTTTACAAACTCCAGTATGTCAAATTTTTAATTTTATTCCTATATACGCCTTTAATATCAACAAAAATGCCCTTTTCAGTGCTTAGACCGACAAAATAATCTTCATGTAAATTTAAATATTCTTTATGGTTTACAGCTAAGATAATAGCATCATACTTACCTGAGATTTGAGATAATCCGAATCCGTATTCATGTTTAAGATGATTGGAATCGGCATTAGGATCGATTACATCGACTTTTACGCCAAACGATAGCAATTCATAAATTACATCAGCTACTTTAGAGTTTCGGATATCACTCACGTTTTCTTTAAAGGTAGCTCCCATGACCAGTACCCTCGATTGGTTTACGTTTTTATCGGCACAAATCATTTTTTTTACCGTTTGTTGGCCAATGTATTGGCCCATAGAGTCATTAATAGAACGTCCTGAGTTGATGATCTGCGCGTGGATTCCAAGTTCTTTTGCTTTAAAGTAAAGATAATAAGGATCGACGCCAATGCAATGACCGCCAACTAAACCGGGATAAAATTTCAAAAAATTCCATTTGGTAGAAGCGGCTTCTATAACTTCATATGTGTTGATTTCTAATTTATTAAAGATAAGCGAAAGCTCGTTCATGAAAGCGATGTTGATATCGCGTTGGGTATTTTCTATGATTTTAGCAGCTTCAGCAACCTTGATACTACTTGCACGGTAAACACCTGCATTTACTACCAGTTCATAGGTTTTTGCTATTACATCGAGCGATTCGGCGTCGCAACCTGAAACTACCTTAATAATTTTACTCAGTGTGTGCTCTTTATCGCCCGGATTAATACGTTCGGGTGAAAAGCCTACCTTAAAATCGCTAATGAATTTTAGACCTGATAGTTTTTCGAGAAGAGGAACACAGTCCTGTTCAGTACAGGCGGGATATACTGTTGATTCATATACCACATAGTCGCCTTTTTTTAGAACCTTGCCAACAGTTTCAGTAGCAGAAAGCAGGGGTTTAAGATCAGGCAAATTGTGTTTATCAATAGGAGTTGGTACGGCCACTATATAGAACCGGGCTTTTCTTAAATCTTCAATATTTGAGGTGAATAAAATGTCGCATCCATCAAATGCCTCGGAGTCCAATTCGTTGCTAGGGTCGATTTTATGCTTCATTTTTTCGATACGATCGGGTTTAATATCGAATCCAATGACCGAAATTTTTTTGGCAAACTCTAAAGCTATAGGCAATCCTACATAACCAAGGCCAATAACAGCCAATTTTTCCTTTTTCGATACAAGATTGTTATACATACTTTATTTTATTTTAGGGCCAAGAATCAATGCCAAAGGCATCTGCCCAAGGCATCCCTTTGGGACCTTCGGGAGAACCAGTAGCCAAGACTGATACTATCTTGATTTTCGGACTACGCCTGTTGGCAGGCAAGTTCTGGCCCTTGGATTTATATTTTATTGCAGAACGGATGATAATCACCTTTTAACCCTATGGGATTAGCGTTTCGTATAGTAAATACCGTTTCGATAGCTGATTTGGCCTCCAATAATCCAAAACCATGTCCGCCAAGGATTGCCTCATAAGTTTTAGTATGCAGGTCAGTAAATCCTTCACTGAATTCAATTTCTTCGCTGTTCAATGTAATTGATCTATATGTGCGCTGTCCTTTTGCTTTTATTTCATCGGGGATATCGTTGTAATCAATACTTAGAAACCAGCGCACCCGGGCATTCTCAAGCATCAAATAACCGGCGGCTTTGTCAGGTTTTGTCACATTTACAATGTTTTCTTTTACGGCCCCGAAAATCCAGGTCAACATATCAAAAAAGTGTACGCCAATATTTGTAGCTATACCTCCAGACTTGGCTACATCTCCTTTCCATGAAGTATGATACCAGTTTCCACGGCTGGTTATATAGGTAAGATCGATATCATAAATTTTATCTTTCGGACCATTTCTAATTTTATCTTTTAGAGCAATAATTGCCTGATGCAAACGCAATTGCAAAATATTATAAACTTTTTTCCCGGTTTCTTTTTCCATTTCAACTAACCCGTCAATATTCCAGGGATTAAGCACTAGCGGTTTTTCACAAATTGCATCAGCCTGGCTGCGAAGGGCAAAGCGAATGTGAGAATCGTGCAGGTAATTGGGCGAGCAAATGCTAGCAAAATCTACTTTTGTCCCTGCCCGACGAAGTTTATCGATATGACGGTCGAAACGTTCAAATTCAACGAAAAAATTCGCGTTTGGGAAAAAGCTATCGATTATTCCTACACTATCGAATTTATCAAGCGCTGCAACCAGGTTGTTTTTTGTTTCTTTGATAGCTTTTAAGTGGCGGGGGGCAATAAATCCTGCTGCGCCAATTAATGCAAAATTATAAACAGTACTCATTTTTGTTATAGTTTTCTTACATTTCCTTCTTCTAGTATGTATTTTTCATTGCTTTCGGGACAAAGGGCAATACTATTGGCATTGAAATTCAGCCTATGGCCATATTCGCTCATCCAACCTGCATGACGGGCGGGATTACCCAATACCAAAGAATATGGTTTCACTTCTTTGGTAACCACTGCCCCAGCTCCTATAAACGCATATCTTCCAATTTTGTTCCCGCAAACAATAGTAGCATTGGCCCCAATAGTAGCCCCTTTTTCAACAAAGGTTTGCATGTATTCGTTTTTGCGACTGATGGCGCTACGGGGATTAATCACATTGGTAAATACCATTGATGGCCCCAAAAAAACATCATCTTCACAAAACACACCTGTATATATAGAAACATTGTTCTGTACCCTAACATTATTTCCCAAAATAACGTCGGGCGAAACAACAACATTTTGACCAATATTACAGTTTTTCCCAATTGCACAATTGGACATGATATGGCTGAAATGCCAAATTTTAGTGCCTTTACCAATTTTACACCCCTCATCTATTATCGAAGAAGGGTGGGCGAAATATTCTTTTTCCATTTATAAAACAAATTCTAATACTGCATTAGTGATAAAATTCAGTTGCTCGTCATCTAATTCAGTGTGCATTGGGAGTGAAATTACAGATTTGCATAATTGCTCGGTTATCGGGAAATCGCCTTCCTTGTAATTGAGATATTTGTATGCATTCTGCAAATGCAATGGAACAGGATAATATACCATTGAAGGGATGTCTTTTGTTTGAAGATAATTTTTCAGCTCGTTTCGATCGATGCCATTGACAATAAGCGTGTATTGGTGAAATATATGGGTTGATTTAGGATTACGTGCAGGTGTGCTGAATTTATTACAATGGATAAAAGCATAATCGTAATAATCGGCAGCTCTCTGGCGGGCCTTGTTATATTCATCTAGATATTTGAGTTTTATACCCAAGATGGCAGCCTGAAGACTGTCTAATCTTGAGTTTACTCCGATATTATCATGGTAATAACGAACTTTCATGCCGTGATTGGCAATGGAACGACATATTTGCGCCAGTTCATCGTTGTTAGTGATCAGAGCTCCTCCATCACCGAAACATCCAAGGTTTTTTGATGGGAAAAAAGAAGTACATCCAATGTCACCCATGGTTCCAGCATAAACTTTTTGATTCAAAGAAAAGTTGTAGAGTGCTCCCGTAGCTTGGGCACAATCTTCTACTATAGGGATGTTGTATTCACGAGATATGTTCAATAGAGCGTCCATATCGGCACACTGGCCAAAAAGGTGCACCGGGATAATAGCTTTCGTTTTGGAAGTGATGGCTTTTTTTATTCCTTCGGTTGAAATGTTAAAAGTGCGAGGATCAACATCAACTATTACCGGTTTAAGCCCAAGCAGAGCAATAACCTCGAGGGTAGCAATAAAGGTAAAATCTGATGTAATTACTTCATCACCAGGCTTAAGTGCAAGTGACATTAAAGCAACCTGAAGGGCATCTGTTCCGTTAGCGCAGGGAATTACATGTTTCGCGCCAAGATAATTTTCGAGTTGCTGTTGAAATTTTTTTACCTGTGAACCATTGATGAATTCAGTATTGTCGATGACGTCTGCGATGGAAGCATCAATTTCTTGTTTAATTTTTTGGTATTGACTTTTTAGGTCAACCATCCGTATTTCTTTCATTACAAAAGGAAATTTCAAATGAGAGCACGAAGATAGTAAAAATGTTCCAAAAAAAATTTTGTTAAACCCTGGAATTCTTTTGTCTATATCAATCCTTCAACAAGTTGATCATTGATAATTAATTTTTTATACATTTGCAAAAAACACTCAACTGTGGAATTAGCCATTTATTTAAAAAATATACTTTACAACAGCGACAATGTAATTATTCCTGGTTTTGGCAGGATGCTTACAAAGTATAAACCTGCAGAAATTAATTCATCTGATAACTCGATCGTACCACCATCTAAATATGTTATTTTTGAAGCTAGTCCTATGATTTCCGATGGGGTACTTGCAAAGTATATAGCCCAACAAAAAATGATCAGCGAACAAGAAGCTGAACGATACATAACAGATGAAGTAAAGTCGATGAATCAAAAACTAGATTCCGGAGAAACCATCATGCTGGAGGGAATTGGATATTTATCGAAAGAACAAGGCAATATAAGGTTTGAACGAGAACAAGATGCTAATTTTTTTACCGATTCGTTTGGGTTATCTAAGATTGATTATAAAAAAGTTGAACTGAAGCATACTCCTCAGCATAATTCTGAGTTTACGCCGGTTAAGCGAAAGATAAACTATTTGTTGTGGGCTATGATATTGTCGGTAATGTTTATAATAGGAGGTGCAATTGTTGTTTATCTTTTTTATCCTGATTTAGTGAGTAAGTATATTAAAATACAGCAAACTTTGCCAGTCCAAATTTTACCCCAAGAAGATACTAATACCTTAAGCAAAAATCAAAAAGATACATCCAGGGCAAATGATCTGGAGAAATTTTTTGATAGCGCAACAGATAAGAAAAAAGCGTTGGCTATTAAACAAGAAACGGCTAATACTGTTAAGAACCGGTTTGATGAGAGCTACTATATCATTGCTGGCAGTTTTAATAATTTTGAGCGTGCGTCCAGATTTGTCAAGCGATTGGGTAAAGAAGGTTTTAAAAGTGAAGTGATTCAGTTTAACCAGGAAACGTTTCGTGTGACGATTGGTGAATTCAAAGATAAGAATCAAGCGTTAGCAGAGCTTTTAAGAATAAGGGCTGTAAAAGGCGATGATGCAGTTTGGTTATTAAGCAAATAAATCTAATCGGGTTTTGTACTTGAATTTCCTGCTAAATTTAGACTTCAAGGGTTTTGAAAAGATAGGGTTAAAATTCTAAACACTACCTTCATAAGCATCAAAGAATTATTTGATTATCGCCCCATTATCCGTTTTCACCTGTGGGACGACAAGAATCAGTTTTCCTGCAAAGTCCTCAGCCAAAAAGATCATTCCCTGCGATTCAATACCTTTGATTTTGCGGGGTTCCAGGTTTACCAGCACACTAACCTGTTTGCCAATCAATTCTTCAGGTGTAAAATATTCTGCAATGCCTGATACAATAGTCCGTTTGTCGATGCCTGTATCCACTAACAGTTTCATCAGCTTGTCAGTTTTGGGAACTTTTTCGGCTTCAAGGATAAGACCTACGCGAATGTCCATTTTCGAGAAATCGTCAAAGGTTATATTTTCTTTTTGCTGTGCAGCTTTGGTATTTTTCAGCTCGTTTTCGGCTTTAATCTTTTGAAGACGTTCTATCTGAAGTTCAATTACATGATCCTCAATTTTATCGAAGAGCAATGCAGGTTGATTTACTTTATGACCTGGAGCAAGAAGTTTTGTTCCAATTGTTTCCCAATCGGTCTGGTTGAAGTTTAGCATTTCCCGAAGTGATGCTGAAGTCTTGGGCAGGAATGGTTCCATCAACAGGGCAAGGTTAGCTGTAACCTGGAGAGATATATAAAGAATGGTTTTTACTCTCGCTTCATCGGTTTTAATCAACTTCCAGGGTTCCGTATCGGCCAAATATTTGTTACCCAGGCGGGCAAGGCCCATAGCTTCTTTTAAAGCTTCACGAAAACGGAATGTTTCTAAGGCATCTTCAACATTTTTTTTAATAGAAACAACCTTATCCCACATTTTTTGGTCAAAACTTGTAAATTGGCCGGGTTCGGGAACGTTTCCTCCAAAATAGTTATGAGTAAGTACCAGCGAACGGTTAACAAAATTTCCAAAAATAGCTACCATCTCATTGTTGTTGCGCGCCTGAAAATCTTTCCAGGTAAAGTCATTATCCTTGGTTTCCGGAGCATTGGCACAAAGAACATAACGCAGCACATCTTCTTTTCCAGGGAAATCATCAAGATACTCATGAAGCCATACTGCCCAGTTGCGCGAGGTTGATATCTTATCGCCTTCGAGGTTCAGGAATTCATTGGCAGGTACGTTTTCGGGCAGGATATAGCTGCCTTCTGCTTTTAAAATAGCCGGAAATATGATGCAGTGGAACACAATATTGTCTTTCCCTATAAAATGGATCAGGCGGGTATCTTCATCTTTCCAATACTTTTCCCAATCAGGCGTTAATTCCTTGGTAGCAGAAATATACCCAATCGGTGCATCGAACCATACATATAAAACTTTGCCTTTAGCGCCTTCAACAGGGACCGGAATTCCCCAATCGAGGTCGCGGCTAACCGCTCGTGGTTGTAATCCCTGGTCGAGCCACGATTTACATTGGCCATAAACGTTAGGTTTCCAATGCTTGTTTTCTTCCAATATCCATTTTCGGAGAAATGGCTCATGCTTATCGAGCGGAAGATACCAATGGCTGGTACTTTTCAACACAGGCGGACTATTGCTTAGTTTCGACCGTGGATTAATCAGGTCGGTAGGATTAAGAGACGTGCCGCATTTTTCGCATTGGTCGCCATAAGCATTTTCGTTACCACAATGCGGGCAGGTACCCACGATGTATCGATCGGCAAGGAATTGCTTTACTTCCTCGTCATAATATTGTTCTGAAGTTTTTTCGATGAATTCGCCTTTATCATATAGTGTCCGGAAAATTTCGGAGGCAGTTGCATAGTGTGTTTTTGAGGTAGTGCGGGAGTAAATATCAAACGATATTCCAAATTTTTCAAACGAGGTTTTTATAATATTGTGATATTTATCAACAATGACTTGTGGGCTTACTCCTTCCTCTCTGGCTTTTATAGTGATAGGAACACCATGCTCATCTGATCCGCATACAAACACCACATCACGTTTTTTCAACCGCAAATAACGAACGTAAATATCGGCTGGAATATAGACCCCGGCCAGATGGCCTATATGAACCGGGCCATTGGCATAAGGCAAGGCAGCAGTAACCAAATACCGTTTATAATCCCTCATGTCTAATTTTTGTATCTTTGTAATAGAATGACAAATATAAATGAAATTTCTATGATTGCACCTTCACGGTTAAAACTGGGTGATAAAATTGGCCTGGTAGCCCCATCGCGCAAAGTAACTCATGACGATCTGGCTAATTCAGTTGCTATGATAGAAAGCTGGGGCTACCGGATTGAATATGGCGAGAGCCTTTACGATGAACATCACCAGTTTGCAGGAAAAGACGAAGACCGTGCTGATGACTTTATTCGAATGGTACTTAATCCTGAAATCAAAGCTATTTTGTGCGCAAGGGGAGGTTATGGAACTGTGCGGATCCTGGAAAATTTAGATACTAACCTTATGCGTAATAACCCGAAATGGATTATCGGGTATAGCGATATTACTGTGCTGCATTCATATTTTAATAAAGTGATAGGATGCGAAACCATGCATGCTACTATGCCTGTTAATTTCAAAACTGAAACAATGCCAAGCCACTCCTGGGAAAAGTTAAGGCTGCTTTTAATTGGTGATTTGATTGATTACGAAATACCGGCTCATGAATTTAACAGAACCGGAAAAGTAAAGGGCATGCTGGTTGGTGGTAACCTGTCGGTATTATATAGCCTGCGGGGTACCTTTTGTGATCTCGATACTGATGACCGCATATTGTTTATCGAAGACCTTGACGAATACCTTTATCATATAGACCGGATGATGATGAACCTGAAAATTTCAGGAAAGTTGAAAAATTTAAAGGGATTAATCATTGGCGCAATGACCGGAATGAAGGACAATGTCATTCCGTTTGGGAAGACAGCTTTCGAAATAATTGCCGATGCTGTAAATGATTACGATTATCCCGTTGCCTTTAATTTCCCTGCTGGGCATTGCGAGCCAAACCTACCGCTAATTCTTGGAAGAAATATAATTTTGGATGTGAGGCCCGATAAAGTTAAATTGGAATTTCTTGACAAAAAATAATGTTACCATGACTACTACCCGTGACAAAGGAGCTAATTCTGAAGAAATTGCTGTTCAATATCTTGTGAAAAAAGGATATGAAATACTTGAACGTAATTGGTACCATCATCACCATGAATTGGATATCATTGCCAGGAAAAATAATATAGTGTCCATTGTTGAAGTAAAAAGCCTGTCGTATAATTATATTCAGGAACCTTACCAAGCTGTAAACCGGAATAAACAACGTATGATTATTTCAGCCACAAATGCGTATATTCGTAAACACAATATTAACGATGAAGTAAGATTTGATATCATCTCAATATTATTCAGTAAAAACGAACCTCAAATTGAACACATTGAGAATGCATTTTATCCGAGGGTGAAATGAATATTGAAAAATTACCAAAGAACTTAAGAAATAAAATCAATACATTATGAGCAAAAAAAAAGACTCTCAGTTTAACTATTTGATGAAAAAACTTACCAGTTATTTTCTTCAGGGGTTATTATATTCTGCCCCTTTTGGTATTACTATTTATGTAATTTACCTGGTTTTTGCTTTTTCTGATGGGATTTTAAAACCTATTATAGAAAGTTATCTTAAATTTCCTGTGCCTGGTTTGGGCATATTGATAATGGTAATTCTAATAACTTTGATTGGGATTATTGGACAAACCGTGGTAGCCCAGCCATTTAAAGCGGCAATGGAGCGATTGATACAAAAGGCGCCGCTACTCAACATGGTTTATACTTCCATTCGCGATTTTATGGAGGCATTTGTTGGAAGGGAAAAAAAATTCAAACAGCCTGTGCGGGTTATTGTAAGCCAAAATCCTGAAATTGAGAGATTCGGTTTTATGACTCAACATGACCTTTCAGAATTAAATATACACAACAAAGTAGCCGTTTATTTCCCGTTTTCATACGCGTTTACCGGGGAACTGCTTATTGTTCCTGCCGAATTTGTAAAAACACTCGATATTCCTGCCGGCGAATTAATGAAGTTCATTGTTTCAGGAGGCGTTACGAGAGTGTAGTATTGAGGTTAAGGTAAATGCATTAAAATAACCCTTCAATTGACAGGTATCTTTCTCCGGTATCATAATTAAAGGTAAGAATTTTAGATCCTTTTGGCATTTCGGGTAGTTTTTTGGCAACCGCAGCAAGTGATGCACCGGTTGAAATTCCCGCAAAAATTCCTTCAAGTTTTGCGGCTTTCTGTGCATAGTCAAAAGCTTCTTCTTTTGAGATAAGGATTACTCCGTCAAGTACATCTAAATGTAAGTTTTTAGGAATAAAGTTTGCTCCAATTCCCTGGATTGGATGTGGAGCGGGCTGGCCGCCACTAATTATCGGAGAAAGTGCTGGCTCAACAGCAAAAACTTTGATTTTTGGAAATTTCTTTTTTAATTCTTCTCCTACTCCGGTAAGGTGTCCGCCTGTACCCACTCCCGTGATAAAATAATCGAGCCCTTCTGGGAAATCTTTGATTATTTCCTGGGCTGTAGCCTTTTTATGGATTTCAATGTTAGCTGCATTATCAAATTGTGATGGCATCCAACCATTAGGGGTAGAACTCACCAATGCGCTGGCTTTGTCTATGGCCCCTTTCATCCCTTTTTCTCGAGGCGTGAGTTCAAATGTTGCCCCATAAGCTGCCATCAGTTTTCTACGTTCAATACTAAACGATTCTGGCATTACAAGAACTAGTTTATATCCTTTTATGGCAGCCACCATAGCAAGGCCAATGCCGGTATTCCCTGAAGTAGGTTCTATGATTATTGATTCAGGGTTCAGAATACCTTTTTTTTCGGCATCTTCGATCATTGATAAGGCAATACGGTCTTTAATGCTACCACCTGGATTGGAACGTTCGAGTTTTATCCATACTTCATAATCAGTTGGGTATAATCGGTTAATTTTAAGATGAGGCGTATTTCCGATGCTTTCAAGAATGTTACTGATTTTCATAATACATAATTTAAGTTAAACGCCTCTTTCCTCAATACCATCTCAGCCAGTTGGCGGAAGGGTAGGGGTGGGGCCTATATTACAAAATTAATTGGTTCTTTAAATTTTTTAGAGTCGCGGATTACTACCGACGGTTTATGATAAACTACCGAGAATGGCATTACACTTTCGGTAAGCCATGTATTTCCGCCGATCACTGTATCGTGTCCGATAGTAGTTTCTCCGCCCAGAATAGTGCTTCCGGCATAAATAATTACATTGTCCTCGATGGTTGGGTGACGTTTTTTATTAGCCAGTTCTTTTCCAACATATAGGGCTCCAAGTGTAACGCCCTGGTATATCTTTACATTGTCGCCAATAACGGCTGTTTCACCGATGACAATACCTGTTCCGTGATCAATAAAAAAATGATTGCCAATAGTGGCGCCGGGGTGGATATCGATACCGGTTTTAGTATGTGCATATTCGGAAATGGCTCGCGGAAGTATCGGAATTTCCATTTTATAGAGTTCGTGCGAAAGCCTGTAGATTGCAATCGCATAGTATCCCGGGTAGCATAGAATAACTTCCTCTGGGCACTTGGCAGCAGGGTCAAATTTAAGGAAAGCTTCGGCATCTTTTAACAGTTTGTCATGAATAGCAGGTATGTATCCGAAAAATTCGGCTGTAAGCTCATTTACTGTTTTTTCGAGCATAGGTTGAAGTGGGGTCAGCAATTCCCTGAATTGATGCTGTAAATCCTCCCATGTAGCCTCAAATTGAAGCAAGCTATCACTTTTATCGGTACGTATGGGAAAGAGAAAATTAATAGTTTCGTTTATAAAGTGATGGGTCTTATTGAGCGATGGTACTTCCTGGCAAAACGATTGTGTCAATGAAAGCAATTTTTTTGGGAAATTTTTTACTGGGCTCATATTTAAATGATTAAAACAAAGACAATGAATACTTAACTTTTTTAAAAGGGGAACTTTGGCAGAGCAATGCGCAAGTTATTGTCCCGCAATTGCGGGATTGGGGTTGAAACATTTTAACTTATATAAACTCTATTATACAAACTAAATATTAATGAAAAAGTCAAAAATTAAGCTGTTTACTAGTCTTGAGTTAGATTAATTTTTGACTTTTTCGGATAATCATTGTGTCACTCTTACTTTGGCTTATTCAGGGATGCACTCCAGTCACAAATACTTTTTATTTGTGCTTCTGTGGGAACGAATTCCGGGTGGTCCTTTTTGAAAGATTTGGGAGGCATAGATCCTTTTGTAACTACTTTGCAAATACTTTCAGCCTTTGAAGCTTGCTTTTCAGGCGTATATTCACTCCATTTAGAAAAATTAACGTGTGACATAGCCATTCCTTTACCACCCTCCCCATGACAAGCCATACAAGAGTTTTTAAAAATTTTGCCCACATCATCTGGTAATGGGGCAACTGATGCTTGCTTAGTTGCTTTTTGACTAATTGCCGGTGCAGGCTTTAGACCCAAGGCAATAACTAATACAGCTATTAAAGTAGCCGCTAAAAATAGATAATTTTTTTTCATGGTCCAAAATTTTAAGTATGGTTAATTAAGGTTCATTTCATAAAACAAAATTAGGTTGCTAATGATTAACAATCATATAAACATATACAAAGTTAAAAATGTTTTACATAGTGGCCTCTCTTTTACTAATAAATCATCATTTAATGTTCTGTATTTTTTTAAAAGGGTTTTCAAATCCTTCTTAAATTCGACAAGTTCATCAAAGGTCATTGTTCTTCCATTTCGTCTCCGTAGTTTCTTACAGAGAAAGGAGTATCTCTATAAAAAGCTAACTCGTAATTTATTTCTTCTCCCTCTTTAGTTGCCAACCATGGCATATCCTTATGCGAGTAATGGCTGATAGCAGTAGCAGACCAATCACTCATTTGCTCAATTACTTTATCAATGACTTGTTTTTCACTTGCTTTTAATTCCGTCAAATCTGCTTTGGCAAGCGGAATATATCGGGTCTGCATCTTATCAAAATAGTCCGTCTTTATTCTCTTTAACTGACCACCATCAATCATTTGGTTTATTATGGCATCCAACTTTTGAGGAACCGGGCCATAAGGCAATTTGCGATATTTTGCACCAGTTAAATGCTCTTCATACAACTCGTAGTAGTTAAAATCAGAGAAATAAAGCAACTTGTAGAGAACAGTTTCGCCAACGTTTGGTTTGCCGGCACAGTGTTCTAATATATATAGCAACACATTTTTAAACTTATTGACTTGCAGAGTAGGGACAGAAATACGTTCATCTGACTTTTTTACTTTTGTTTCGGTTTTACCCTCAACTTCTTGACTGACTGTAAAATCTTTTGACATAAAATCATCTAACGAAAAACCCAGGACAATTGACAAGCTTTGCAATTCTAATATATTTACACTTCTATTGCCAAGTTCTATTTGTGCCAGTGACGGTCGGGAAATCTTGACACTTCTGGCCAAATCTTCCTGTGACAGCCCCTTCACTTTACGAAGTTCGGTAATCCTCAGTCCTATTTGCTTTTGCGTTAGTTTTATGTTCATATCAATAGGGTTTTGTTATTCAACCGGACAAAATTAAGTAATGTTTCAATACAAAACAAATAATTGTTCTAAAATATAACAAATAATATCTATTAAAACTTGACACTTAAGAATAACCAAAGAAACACGCAATAAAGTAGCTGCTGCTGCAAATTATTACCAGAAAAATATCCCGGTATCTGAAGTTCTAAAAACTTTACATATAAGCAGGGCAACATATTACGAATATTTGAAGCGGGAAGGGGTGAATTATAGTGGATTTAAGAATGTAGTGGAAAAGAGATGATTAATAGTGTTTTAATTACTTTTTTTGTTTAATTTAGACAAACAATTGCGCTATAAGCGAAATAAATACACCTTTGGTGTGTTTATTCAATAGTTGTGGGCAACCTATGAGAGAGCCACATCTGACAATTTTACACAAAATTAATAATACAAACTATGTCGATTGCTGAAAAGTTATTTGAGAAATACGGTAAAAAAGTCAAGATTCAATGGGGGTCAACAAGTCAAAACAACGAAAATGGCAATCCAGATTCTAATTCATCTGAAATGTTTCTTGAGATAATTGGTGATTTAGCAATTAAAACTAAGGAAAACTACCAAGATACATATGTAAAACCTAATGCTGATTTATCTGATATTTCAATTAGTGATTTTCCAGACGTTGAAATGTCGAATTGTACAATAGCCAAAATCGAAGAATTAAAATCAATCATCAAATCAATTGAAAGTAAAACGCTCAATACTTTAGAGATAAAACTCTCAAAGTCATATAAGATTAACTATTCTTTAGAGCTTAATAAAGCACAACTCGAAGCAGTAACGACAATTTCAGGTCCAGTTTTAGTAATAGCTGGTGCTGGTAGCGGTAAAACGAGGGTGATTGTGCATCGAGTGGCATTCATGCTTGAAAATGATGTATTTCCACAAGAAATTTTGCTTTTGACTTTTACAAGAAGGGCTGCAACTGAAATGTTGGGAAGGGTTCAAGAACTTTTAAAAGATAATAGTGCTCAAAAAGTTTTCGGAGGTACATTTCATTCATTCTCGAATTACGTTTTAAGAAAATATGCTAATATTTTAAACATACCTTCCAATTTTACTATAATTGATCACTAGCGTTGCGTTGTTTTTTAAGTAATTTCATAAAATACCAGTAATTACTGGACATATAGAAGGTTCTTTGATTTTTTGATTTCAAATTCTGATAATTGTTAAAAATAACAATTATCG
>Ga0182027_10000649_pt1 | contig 59380 bp, 48 predicted proteins | sample 712E1DmetaG_FD_121300 | JGI IMG/M metagenome (GOLD analysis project Ga0182027, IMG submission 121300) | Permafrost microbial communities from Stordalen Mire, Sweden - 712E1D metaG (Illumina Assembly) | ecosystem: Environmental > Terrestrial > Soil > Wetlands > Permafrost | place: Sweden...
GAAACCATTTGCCGATGCAGCATTTAAGGCGAGAGTGGGTGAAATAGTTGGTCCAGTGCGAACACAATTTGGCTGGCACATTATTAAAGTAACCGGCAAAGACAAACGCGAAGTGAAACTTCTTGATCTTGCCTTGAAAGTTAAGGCAAGCACGCAAACAATGGATGCCGCATTCCAACAAGCGCAGGATTTTTGTGTTTTAGCAAAAGATGAAGGATTTGAGAAAGCCGCCGGGAACAGCAAATTTGCAATTCAAGAAACGCAAGAGTTCACAAAAACTGGATCAATTCCAGGTATCGGTTCTAATGATGCCATAACGAACTTTGCCTTCAGCAATAAAATTGGAGCAATTGCCGACCCAATTTATATACGGAACGGCGTGATTGTAATTAAAGTATCAAACATGAGAGAAGAAGGCATTCGTCCGCTGGATGAAGTGAAAAACATTGTCCATGCGTATGCATTAAAAGAGAAAAAGCTGGCGAAGATTCATCCTGATGTAGATGTGTTCTACAAAACACTGACTTCTTCAAGCGACTTAATAGCTGCCGGGCAATCCAATCCAAACTTAACAGTTCAAACAACCGGTCCGTTCAAACCAGCCGATGGTCCAGCCAGTGTTGGGCATGATATGAAATTTATTGGCACCGCACTTGCCTTGAAGATAGGCGAGTTATCAAAACCGTTTGAAGGCAATCTTGGTTACTATATTATAAAATTATTGTCGAAAACTGCCGTTGATACAACAAAATATAGTGTGGAACGTGAATCGCTTCGCACACAACTTTTGCAGGAAAAACGTCAACGGGTATTGATGGACTGGCAGACAGCGCTGCACGAGAAGGCCGACATTGTTGATAATCGAGATAAATACTTCCGATAATAGTCTCGCTTGTTTATCTAAGGCGTCCCGATTTGTCGAGACGCCTTTTTTTTAATACAGAACATGAAAGATACGCAGCAAGGACATAAGAAATCGCTCATATTCCTGACTGGATTTATGGGAAGCGGAAAAAGTACTATTGGTCCTATTCTCGCCAACACGCTTGGCTTTGACTATCTTGATGTTGATCGACACATCGAACAAAAAACAAAAAAGCAGATAGCGGAAATATTTAGTTCAGAAGGCGAGCATGCATTCCGTGCTATGGAAAGACGCACATTACAAGAACTGACCGAACTTAATCATTGCGTTATTTCACTTGGCGGCGGTACAATTGCCAACGAAGAAAATTGTCAACTCGTTTTACAGAAGGGAATTCTCGTTTATCTCAAACTGTCTCCGGATGAAATTATACAGCGTGTGCAGCATCGAAGCGACCGTCCAATGCTGAAAGACGAACATGGCAGGCAACTCACACCGCCGGAGCTGAAGAACCGTGTGCTTGAACTCATGAACCGCCGAGAAAAATTTTATGCACGTGCCGATGTAGTCATTACTGCCGACAATATGCGTGTTGGGACAACAGTGGATGAGATTATGAAAAACATTCACTTTATGGTTGATAAGGAATAACTTTATGATTCAACGGCAGATTGATGTTGCGCTTGGTGAACGATCATACTCCATGTATTTGGGAGCGGACATGGTTTCATCGTTTGCACCTATGTGCCGCCAACACGGAATTTCGGATTCTCTTGTTATTATCGCCGACCGAAATGTTGCCTTGGATCATCTCCAGCCGCTTCTGCGAAATCTTCTGCATCATAAATTTCACCCGATGACTATTGTTGTTCCCCCGGGGGAACAACAGAAAAATCTCCAGCGTGCAAACAAAATCTTTACCGAAATGTTGAAGAAAAGAATTCCACGCAATTCAACCGTTATTGCATTAGGCGGCGGTGTGATTGGTGATCTTGCCGGATTTGTTGCCGCAACTTATCAACGCGGCATTAAATTGATACAGGTGCCAACGACCTTGCTTGCTCAAGTTGACAGTTCTATCGGCGGAAAGGTTGGCGTTAATCATCCGCTGGGGAAAAACATGATCGGAGCTTTCTACCAACCGGTATTTGTGTGGATGGATACCGACTATCTCAAGACATTGCCGACGCGCGAGGTTCTCTGCGGCCTTGGCGAAGTGTTAAAGTATGGCGTAATTCGAGATGCCGAATTGTTCGGATTCCTTGAAGCGCACTTAGAAAAAGTTCTCCGGCTCGATGCCGAAGCAATTATGTATATGCAGGCACGCTGTGCGGCAATCAAAGCAGAGATTGTTTCGCAAGACGAGATGGAATCCGGCATCCGTATCATTCTTAATTGCGGGCATACGATTGGTCACGGACTGGAATTTGCAGGGCATTATAAACTGTTGAAGCATGGCGAGGCCGTTTTACTCGGCATAAGAGCTGAAAGCTTTATTGCAAAAGAAATGAAATTGTTGGATGCAGTTTCCTACGAGCGTATTGTCGCACTAATACGCCGTGTCCCGATAAAGGTAAAACTTTCTTTATTAAAGGTAGACGACATCGTAAGCGCGATGGGACGCGATAAAAAACACATCGGCGCCAAACTGCGTTTTGTGTTACCAATAAAAATCGGAGAAGTGAAAATTGTTGACAATGTGACTCCGAGCCTCATTCAAAAAGTTGTAAAAAAAACACTTGTAAATTGAGCACAGTATCTTTTAAATATGCTTTTATACTATTGAAAGTATAGCAGAGATTGAATAAAAAGTGAAAGAAAAGAAAAACTTCTTATGGTGGCACCCGATCCTTCTCCAGATTTAAAGTGAAGGAAAAATCTAGAAATCTTCAATGTTTTACTCTCTACCAGTTTATCTTGCTTTTCTTTCGAGTGTCTTCGCCTTCTTTGCCCTGATTCCAATCTGCGCTGGTGTGTTTGTCGCACAATCCAAGCGGGTATTTCGCATTAAAGATTTCCGTCGTTTTGTTTGGACACCACTCCCGTGCTTTCTTCTTCGTTTCCACACAAATTGTGTCTGTAACGATGCCCTCCGGTTGAACAAAAATTTCTTGAGTTAATCCTATATCAGTATCTTCATACGTTTTCTGCATAAACAATCCGAAGATTGGTGCTGCCGCTCTGCCGCCCTGACCATCCAAACCCTTAAAACGAATGCGCGCGTCATCGAAGCCAACCCACGCTCCGGCTGCTAACTGAGGTGTGAAACCAACAAACCATGCGTCGGCATAATCGTTTGTTGTTCCAGTCTTGCCGGCGCATACACCACTGAAGAAAGAGCGTACGGCGGTTGTTGCAGTTCCACCATTGACAACACCTTTTAGTAAATCTGTCATCAAATATGCAGTTTCTTTGCTTAGGACTTCTTTTTTCTCCGGAGAATTATCTTCGATGACATTACCGTCATTGTCTTCAATCCGGGTGATGGCTATAGTAGAGACAAGCACACCTTCGTTGTCATATACACCGTACGCCGACGTCAATTCGAGCGGCGTAACTTCTGCAGTGCCAAGGGCAAGAGACTCGTATGCTGGTATTGGCGATGTAATACCCATTCGATGCGCATACGCCGAAACTTGTTTGGGTGGAGCGATTTCTAAAATTACACGAACAGTAACAAGGTTGATAGAATGTTTTAGCGCTTCACGCAGTGTATACCTGCCGCCGACGTCCCTTTCAAAATTTTCCGGTGTCCAGCGAGTTCCATCAGGCATGGGTATAGTGACAGGTTGATTTAACACTTCATAACATACCGGATATCCATTATCGAGCGCAACGGTATAGATAAATGGTTTGAACGCAGATCCTGGCTGGCGGTGAATCTGCGTAACGTGGTTCAGTCCGTACTTAAATGTACGGTAATTGCGCCCGCCAACCATCGCTTTAATTTTTCCGCTGTGCGGGTCAAGGACAACAAAACCAACCTCGATGGTCTGCGCGGCTTTTAGCACCGAGTCGATAAAAGTGCGGCTGTTGCGAAGTTCTGTGCGAATGCTGTCTCGCATTTCGGGGTTGCGTGATTTACCATACGATTCATCTTCCCGAATTGCTTTGTTGATGACATCATCCATAATTTCAGGATGTTCTTTCCAATCCCACGTCGCATCAAACTTTTGTTGATATTCCTTTAAATGCTCTTCGATAGCAGAAATGGCGTACCGCTGCATACGGCTGTCGAGTGAAGTATAGATACGCAAGCCGTCGCGGTAAATGTCGTAGCCGTGCGCTTCGGCTTTTTTCAATAGCTGCTGTCGAATCCATTCCACAAAGTGCGGTGCAATACCTGAACGAAATTCGGATTCAACCGATTTTAGATCTAAAGAATCAGCGCGCACTTCCCGCGCTGTCTCTTCGGTGAACAAACCTTCTTTCACCATCTGGTAAATTACGACGTTGCGGCGTCCAAATGCACGGTCGGCGTGCAGAAAAGGGTCGTAGTAACTTGGCCCTTTGAGCATACCGATAAGCAAGGTGTATTCCGGCGGTGTCATTTCAGCAGCGGGTTTGCCGAAATACGTCTGTGCGGCGGATTCGATCCCGTAAGCGTTCTTGCCGAAATAGGCAACATTAAGATAAAACTCTATGATTTCATTCTTTGTGAAACGCCGCTCGATTTGCACCGATGTGAAAAACTCGCGGATTTTCCTCGTAATTTTATCAAACATTATTTCGTGCCTGATCTGGAGTTTGTAGAGATTCCGTGCAAGCTGCTGCGTGATGGTACTGGCGCCCTCTTGGCGAAATGTAACGACATTAATCACCATTTGCCGAATGAAACGGGACAAGTTGACACCCCAATGATTGTAGAAATCTTTGTCTTCAGTAGCGACAAGCCCCTTGATTAATCCAGGCGGAAGTCTATTGAGCGTCACGCGTGTGCGATTTTTGTATGCGAACTGATCCAGTACTTCACCGTCGGCTGAATAAATTTTAGTTGCGAGTTCAGGTTTTGGATTTTCCAACTGTTCGAGAGTGGGCAAACCATTGACGATATATATAGAATACCACGTCATCAACGCTAGGGCAACAAAAATGCTACCGAAAATAATGAGGTGCTTTCGATTGAAAAACCTCTTATTGAGTTTCATATTTCCATGCCGGTACTCGGGATCGTTAAAGTACCGCTCCATTTTTTCCGAACTATATTCTTTGTTAGCCATTGTTTTGGATTTGTTTCAAACACATAAATCAATCTGCCCACTTCTTCAGTTTTATTCTCTTGCCATCAAAGACCGCGTATGTGTTCTCGAAAATCCAGTCGCCAAGATTGACGTAGACACCGCTGTCAATTGTTTGGCAGGATGGAACGTGGTTATGTCCCATAATCACAAAGTCAAAACCTTCTTTTATCTTCTGTGCTGCAAATTCGACCATACCGGTGCTTTCGTATTTTCTATTGCTTGTGTACTGGCGGCTTGTACGCGATGACCACCGGGCAAGCCATCCGGTTATATCCGGATGAATGAGTGAAAAAAGAAAAATATTTATTTTGCTGCGCAATAGTTTCTTGAGAATTTTGTAGCCAATATCATCCTTAAGCAAACCATCGCCATGATGAATGAGGAAGCGTTTGCCGTTCATTTCTGTTTCGATGGGATTAACATGTACTTCCATGCCTAATTCATCGCGGAAATAATTTTTCACCCAGAAGTCGTGATTCCCCACGATAAAGAAAAGACGGATGTTCTGTTCTGTCAGTTCCGCGAGCTTTGCAAAAAGTCGGAAATATCTTTTTGGAACGACAGTTTTATATTCAAACCAGTAATCGAATAAATCGCCAACGATATAGATTTGTGCGGCATCCCGCTGAATGAAATTTAAGAATCGAATGAGTCGTAACTCTTTCTGCCGATCTTCTTCTGTTGAACCGAGACCGAGATGAGCGTCTGAAAAAAAATAAGCTTTTTGCCGCACAGAGGACTTTTTCGGCTGTCGAGGTTTAGTTGTTTTCATTGTATGTGTATGAAAATAGATACCGAAAAATTGAGGGAAAATCAAGAATCACTTTCAATTCGCTACCTTGCTTCTCGAAACCGATTTCTTTATTTTCTAAAGAGATTATGATGTATGAAAATGACGCGGACATCATCACGCAAGCAGCAACATGTCAACATTAGCTTGACCAAGGATGTAGCGTTTCGTACTAAATCTTCTGGATTTGATCGTTTGGATTTTTTGCACAACGCTCTGCCTGAATTAAATCTCTCGGATATAGATTCCTCATCAGTTTTCTTGGGGAAAAAAATAGCACTTCCCTTTATCATCTCCAGCATGACAGGCGGATATGCAAAAGCGGAGCGGATCAACAGGCAGCTTGCAGAAGTTTGTGCTCAGAAAAATATTGCGCTGGGCGTTGGCAGTCAGCGGCAGGCATCAGAAAATGATCGGTATCACCGCTCTTTTTCAATAGTGCGTGAAACTGCATTAGACATTCCAATCTTTGGAAATATTGGCGCTGCGGAAGTTGCTCGCCTGCGAGATGCATCACCGATTATGAAGCTGATCGATTTGATTCAAGCGGATGGGTTTGCAGTCCATCTCAACCCACTGCAGGAACTGCTTCAGCCGGAAGGTGATACAAATTTTAGCGGCGTCCTCGATGGTATTGAAATGCTGGTGAAGTCGCTTCCTGTTCCTTTAATCGTTAAAGAAATCGGTGCGGGTATTTCATCTGATGTTGCTCGACGATTGATTGATGTCGGAGTAAAAATTATTGATGTTGCTGGTGCGGGCGGTACAAGTTGGGCAGGAGTTGAAATTTTAAGAAGAAGGAACGGAGAAAGAAATAAAACATCACGAGACGGGACAAGGAAAAAAGGAGTGAAGAGCTCAAAGGCGGAAATGTTTTGGGATTGGGGAATTCCTACAATAGATGCGCTGAAATCAGTTTGTCGCTTAAAAAGTGATTGTCCGTCGCTGAAGGTTATAGCATCTGGTGGAATTTCAAACGGCATCGATTGTGCAAAATCAATTGCATTGGGTGCTGACTTTGTTGCCTCTGCTATGTCTATGCTCCAGGCACTTGTCAGCGGCGGAACAGAAGCTGCGATTGGACTCATTAATCAATGGGAATGGGAGTTAAAGGGCGCAATGTTTCTCACTGGCTCGCGTTCTCTTGCCGATCTGCAGAAACAAATACTATATTCAAGAATGTGAGATGATAACGAATTATGAATCCTGAGCAACGATACGAAAGGCATAAATCGTCGGTGGAGCGGTATCTTCGGAGTTTTGTCACCGAGCATAAACCGCAGACACTGTACCATCCTGCAAAATATGTTCTGATGGCAGGCGGCAAACGCATTCGACCTGTCATTACACTGCTTGCGTGCGAAGCCGTTGGCGGTGAAGCAAACAACGCACTGCATGCGGGAGCCGGAATTGAAATCCTTCATAATTTTACGCTCGTTCATGATGATATCATGGATCATGCGGAAACACGGCGCGGACGACTTACCGTTCATAAAAAGTGGGATGAAAATGTTGCACTTCTTTCCGGCGATGCATTACTTGCGTTTGCCTACCGTGCATTGCTTAGAACAAAATCGACGCGTATTCAGGAAATTAGTAAAATTTTTACCGAGGGCGTAGTGACAATTTGCGAAGGGCAAGCATTGGACAAGGAATTTGAAACACGTCACCGCGTGCATGTGAATGAATACTTGATGATGATCGAAAAGAAGACAGGCAAATTAGTTTCGATAGCGACGGAATTGGGTGCGCTTATTGGAAACGCAGCGGCTTCAGATTTGGAAGCACTGAGGCGATACGGCGAACATGTGGGGCGAGCGTTTCAAATTCAAGATGATCTACTGGATATCGTCGCCAACGAAAAAGAATTCGGCAAAACTATTGGCGGCGATTTGATAGAAGGTAAAAAAACATTTCTGCTCCTTGAAGCGCTACGCCGTGCAAAGGGGGAGCAAAAAAAAATGCTCCAGCGCATTTTCACAAACGGCGGCGTACCCAAAAAACAGGTACCGACATTTCGCCGTATCTATGAAGAAACGGGTGCGATTGATTCAGCCAAGAAATGGATTGAAAATGATATTACTGAAGCGAAAAATCAACTATCAACATTGCCGGCTTCTGCAGCTCGTGAAACGCTTCGATGGATGACAGATAAATTATTGAATAGAAAATTCTAACGAGATGTGGAAGGAATGATTGAACAAGAAGTAACGATTCGGAATCGAGCAGGGCTGCATACACGCCCGGCCGCTGCGATTGTGAAACTGGCGGCGAAATTTAAATCTGAGTTCTTCATCGAAAAAGATAGTTTCCAGATTAACGGAAAAAGTATTATCGGTGTCATGACGCTCGCCGCAGAACAAGGCTCCAAACTTCTCGTACGCTTTGATGGGTCAGATGAAAAAGAAGCGTATCAGGCTATGTGTGAGCTCTTCGAAAGCGGCTTTGGCGAGCCGATATAGTAGCACACTATCAAACAGTAAACGGGTCGAAGGTGGATCAGATTATCAAACAAGAGATGAAACTCAAGGGAATTCCAGCGTCCCCAGGAATTGCCATCGGACCCGTTTTCCATTTTCGAAAACATGAACCAATAATACTTATCCGCACAATCGCTGCAGATGAGGTTGAGCAGGAAATTGAACGTCTTCATAATGCTGTTGCCCGCTCTAAAAAGGAACTTACAAAAGTTTTTGAATTTGCGGAACAAAAGTTAGGAACCGAACAATCGAAAATTTTCGAAGCACAATTGCTGATTCTCGAAGATGCCGTTCTCTTTGAGGTAGTATTCGAACGATTGAAACGCGAGCGGAAAAACGCAGAATATCTCCTGAAGGATGAAATGGAGAAGTATCACCAATTGATGATGGCATCCAAGGATGAATATGCACGCGAACGCGCTGATGACCTGCTCGATGTTGAAAACCGTATTCTCCGAAATCTCGAAGAACAAAAACTTATCTCAAAAGTCGAAGGCTCGCATGTTATTATTTCACATAATCTCGCAGCAGCAGATACGCTGATCTTTAGCCGTAATGATGTACTGGCGTACGTGACAGAATTAGGCGGTGCAACATCCCATATGGCATTGCTTGCGCGTGCATTAAAAATTCCAGCCGTTGTTGGTATCCACCAATTGTTATCGCTCGTGCAGACCGATGATCAAATCGTTGTCGATGGATACAGCGGTACGGTTGTGCTGCATCCGAGTTCGGAGACTTTAAGGTATTACGAAAAAAAGAAAACGCAATATCATACTTTTGAAGAAGCACTTGCCCCGTTGCGCGATCTTTCAGCTGAAACGCTTGATGGGCATCGCATCAAACTTGCAGCAAACGTGGAATTGGAAGAGGAACTAGAATTTATCAAGCTTCAGGGAGCAGATGGCATTGGCCTTTACCGTACAGAAAGCTTGCTGATTGGTAAAGAAGTCTTTCCGAGCGAAGAAGAACAATACGAGGTTTATCACCGCATTGCTGAATCGGTTTTTCCTAAACACGCCATTATACGCACCTTTGATATCGGTGGCGACAAATTTATGACGCTGGCGATGAAAGAAAATAACCCGTTTCTTGGCTGGAGGGGTATTCGGGTTATGTTGGATAAACCGCAGATTTTTCTCGATCAGTTGCGTGCTATTTTACGGGCCAGCACTTTGAAGAATCTTGCCATTATGTTGCCGATGGTTACGAGCATTAAGGAAGTAATGCTGAGCAAACAGCTCATCACACAGGCAAAGGATGATTTGCGTGTTCATAAAATTCCATTCGATGAAAATCTTCGGCTCGGCGTTATGATCGAAGTGCCTGCCGCGGCTGTCATAGCGGATCACCTTGCCCGGGAAGTAAGCTTCCTGAGTATCGGTACAAACGATCTTATTCAGTATTTACTTGCAGTTGATCGCGGCAACGATATTGTATCGGATCTGTTTCAGGAATTTCATCCGGCGGTCATCCGGTTTCTAAGACGCATCATTGAGCGCGGTAAGCAAGAACACGCTTGGGTTGGTATGTGCGGGCAAATGGCGGGTGATCCATTGGCAACCATTTTACTTGTCGGGCTTGGATTGGATGAATTCAGCGTGGTGCCCACTGTGTTGCCGGAAATCAAGAAAATTATTCGCTCTATACATTATACAGAAGCACAACACGTTGCTGAGAGAGTTTTGACGATGCAATCTGAAGATGAGATTAAAGCATTCCTCAAGCACTTGATGAAACATAAATTTCCGGATATTCCAATTGGATAAAACCGAATGAGAGATTTGAAATTGAAGAATAGAATTAGTGACGGACGAAGAGGACGCTTGTGTGCGGAAATCAGCAAAGAGAAAAACGGATCATGGGCGAACAAACGCTCATGGGTTCATAGCGAACCGCTCGATCGCGATAAGGAGAACACGTATGACACGAGATGATATTAAACGCATAGACCCGAAGGGTATGTACAATTGGATTGCAGATTTTCCACAACAGATTGAAGAAGCCGTTCGCATTGGAAAAGAAGTTAAAATAAAATTCAAAGTAAAAGGAGTGCAAAACATTGTTCTGACCGGATTGGGCGGCTCGGCTATTGGAGGCGACCTGCTTCGTTCGTATCTTTCAGAAGAACTGGACGTTCCATTCTCTGTGAACCGGTATTATACTCTCCCGGAATTTGTTGGCAAAAATACTCTTGTTATCGTTTCCAGTTATTCCGGGAATACCGAGGAAACGATATCGGCACATAAAGATGCAATGAAGCGAAAGGCACGCATTCTTTGCATTAGTACAGGTGGAGAAATAGCAAACACCGCGAAAAAATTTAAACAACCATGGATACAAATACCACCGGGGCTTTCGCCACGCGCAGCGCTGGGCTATTCCTTTTTTCCGCTGCTCGTTATTCTAGGCAGACTTGGATTTATAAAATCAAAAGACAAAGATATAAAAGAAACAGTTCAACTGTTAAAAAACAAATCTGTATCCTTTAGCAATCCAGAGTCACCGGAGAATGCACCGCTGAAGCTGGCAGAGAGAATTAAAGGCAAACTGCCGGTGATTTATTCTCCCGTCGAGCATCTTGATACAGTGAATATTCGCTGGCGCGGACAAATTGCAGAAAACGCCAAACAACTTTCTTCCGGCAACGTGCTCCCTGAAATGAACCACAACGAATTAGTAGGCTGGAAAGTGCTTACTGAAATAATGAAGCAAATGCACGTCATTTTCTTAAAAGATATCGGGACACATAAACGTGTAGCAATCCGTGAAAGAATTACAAAGCAGATCGTGTCGCAGTACGCCGGAGAAGTTACGGAGGTGTCAAGCGATGGCAAGGGACTATTAGCGAGACTGTTTTCATTGATTTACTTTGGCGATTGGGTCACGCTCTATCTTGCAATTTTAAACAATGTAGACCCGGAACCCGTTGCAATCATCGATTATCTGAAAAACGAGTTAAGCAAGGTGAAGTAGGAATTAGCATTTTGTTCTTGCGGCAGTCAAGAGGTTGTTTGGCCTGTTTCACGAGGGGTTGGGATATTCGAGATTGAAAATTGGTGCTGGTACAAAAAAACAAGAAATATTCATTGTTTTGATCTTAGTAGATTTCGATATGCATCTAAGCGTTTATAAAAACCTTGCATTTCACAACACCGGAAGATATATTATCAACGTTCGTGGTGCGTACGAACAAAAATCCTAAATCAGCAGGTATCTGAACCTAAACATTCTACGCGGACCACAATGCCCCAAGAAGAAATTAATTTTCTCCGCAACGTGCCCATCTTCGCCGACCTCGAAGAAAAGGATTTAAAAAAAATTGTCAGACTTGGCATGCGGCAAAAATACAAAAAGGGCAATATCGTTCTGCTTGAACAGGAAAACGGTGCTGCGCTCTTTGTTATTGTCTCCGGGAAAGTAAAAGTAGTCCGGATGGATGAGGATGGACGAGAAGTCATTCTTTCAATGTTTGGACCGGGTGAGTTTTTCGGCGAAATGTCGCTGTTGGACGGACAAGCACGGTCGGCAAGCGTTGTCGCAACCGTAAAATAAGAATTATTTATGATTCACCGGCGAGATTTTTTAGAATTACTCCATGAATTTCCTCAGGTAGCAATTTCTCTGCTGGCTGAGCTTGCAATGCGGCTTCGAAAAGCCGACATGCAAATTAAGAGTTTGTCATTAAAGGATGCCGCAGGACGCGTTGCTAACGTAGTATTGATTCTTGCCGACGATATTGGTGTATTTCGAAAAGGAAAAGTTGAGATTGATGACTTGCCGCTTCAGCAAGACATAGCCAATATGGCTGGTACGTCTCGTGAGACAGTTTCGCGGATGATTCATTTTTTCGTTGATTGCGATGAAATACAAATAAAAGGGAATAAACTCATTATTAACGATTACGAAGCGTTCCGTAAAAAATATTTATAAGATATCCTCTTTGCTTTGTAAAAAATCAAAGCGCAGGATATTTACTTCTAAGAGTGTACGAACAAAGGTGTATATAGGTATTTATGGCTGAGACGGGGAATGAGCTAACCAAACAAATAGATCATTCAAATAATTCTCGAGCAGATCTTCATCTGCATACAACGTACTCCGACGGAGCGCTGACGCCCGATATGCTTATACAGCGTGTACATGCGGCGGGGCTATCCGTTGTTTCAATTACCGACCACGATAATGTCGGTGCTCTTGATGAGGCGATCGAATCTGGGAGTAGGCTCGGCATAGAGGTTGTGCCAGGTGTGGAGTTGAGCGTTGCACTGAATGATAAAGATATTCACCTGCTTGCGTACTTCTTCGATTATAACAATCAAAAACTTCAGGATTACCTTGCCTTTTTCCGTTATGAACGGTTGAAACGCGCTGAACGCATCGTTCAAAAATTAAATGATATCAACGTTTCTTTGAAAATGGACGCTGTGCTTGATCAGGCAGGCATAGGTTCCGTTGGTAGACCGCATATCGCCAGTGCTTTATTAGAAGAAGGATTGATTGAAACGTATCACGAAGCGTTCATGAAATATATCGGTGTTGGTGCCCCAGCATACGAAAAAAAGTATCAACTATCGCCGCTTGAAGCAACACAGCTTATTGCTCAGGCTGGCGGACTTACGTTCCTCGCGCATCCCGGTAAATATACTACAGATTTTGAATTATCAACACTCATTCAGAATGGATTGGACGGTATTGAAGTTGTCCATCCATCACATAACGAAGCGCGTCAGGAATTTTATCGTGGTGTTGTTCATCAATACTTTTTATTAGAATGTGGCGGCTCTGATTACCATGGCGGCAGAAAGAACGATGACCAAATACTCGGAGTCTATACTGTACCGCTGCAAATTGTTGAGGATATGCGTACCCGTCTTTTTTTATAGTCTCATATGAATCCAAAGAAACAAACTCGACGAACATTTAAAGGGTCGGCAGACAAATTACGGTTTGCTGTCATTGTAAGCCGATTCAATTACCATATCACCGCCAAACTGTTGGAAGGCGTGGAGCATTGTCTGCGTGACCATGGAGTTCTTGAAAAAAACTGGAAAGTAGTGTTCTGTCCAGGCGCATTTGAGTTGCCGCAAGTTGCCAATCAGTTAGCCGTACAAAATAAATGGGATGCGATTATTTGTCTTGGCGCCATTATTCGTGGAGAGACTCCACACTTTGAATATATCTCCGCTGAAACAGCACGCGGCATTCAAGACGTGGCATTGCGTAATTCTCTTCCCGTAGTATTCGGCGTGCTCACAACGGACAATGAACAACAAGCGCTGGATCGTGTCGGTGGCGCACAAGGCCATAAAGGATGGGATGCAGCGTTGACAGCCCTTGAAATGGCTACACTATTTACAACGTTGAACCATAGTCCGCGGTAAGTATCCTATGCATCGCATTCCAAAGTTTTTCCTCGCCCTTATCGTTCTCATGGTGTATGCACAAAGTCAGCAGCATGTTGGGCAGTGGAAATCATTTACAGCAATGAAATCTGTGCGTAGTGCAGTGCTTGTTGGAAATAGCATCTGGGCGGCAACTGGAGGCGGTGTATTTGAATTTGATACGACAAGCGGATTGTTTACTAAATTTACAAATATTGACGGTTTAGACACAAACGATGTTCTCGCTATTGCTTTTGATGGTACACATTACATTTGGGTCGGGGGAGCTGGTGGATGGGTGAATGTTTATGATGTGAATACACATCAATGGCAAAAAATTGCAGACATAGCGAATAGAACAGAATCTACTTACAAGAGGATTCAAGCATTCAGTTTCAAAGGGGACACGGTGTTCATTGTTACTGAATTTGGCGTTTCAATCTTTAAACGTTCGCGTTGGGAATTTGGAGATACATATCAGAATTTTGGATTTATATCGCCACATGTATCTTGTATGGCTCTTCAACAAAACCAAATTTGGATTGGTACCGACAAAGGACTTGCAGCCTCATTCTTGGGATCGGGCGCGTGGACCACGTATAATTCGTTTCCGGGGATCACATCAAGCGCGGTCACGGCACTTGCCGTGTTCAACGATACGCTGGTCATTGGAACCGCGAATGGTGCTGTATATTTAGCCTTAAACAATATCGCTCCAAAAGCCATTCCATTTTTAAGTAATATATCTGTTCAAGAACTTCAAGTCTTAAATGGCAAGCTGTATGTGCTTTCAGCCCCTGGTTCAAGTTTTAAGGTTGAGACTCTTGCTTCCGTACTGGATAGACCGCAAACGGTAGCCTCAAATTTTGATGTTCAAGGAGTCTGCATCATTCCAACTTCTTCCCCTTGGGTAGGGACAGCGGATTCTGGGTTCGCGCAATTGACTGTTTCCGGTTGGAAATATTTATATCCGAATGGACCCAATTCTAATTTTTTCAATAGTCTGGTCATTGATCAAAATGGAGTGCTTTGGGCCGGATCTGGTGAAACTTCGCCAGCTGGTTTTTATAGGTACAATGCTTCTTTACCTGATGATAAGCGATGGAAAAATTTTACTAGTGCGAACAATCATATAATGTGGCAATATAATAGCCAAAACAACAAGTACCAGCCGTTTGATTTTTACTATAAGGTTTCGCTTGGTGCGAATGGCTCTGTCTGGGCATGTTCATGGGGAGATGGTCTGGTCGAAATTGTTGCAGATACAATTAGGCGTAAGTTAAATTATTATTCTGCACCAAGACTTCTCGGTGCCAGCACTGGCGACCTCATTGACTATGTTGTGGGTGGTGGAGTTGCTGTGGATGGACAAGGGAAGACGTGGATTACTACAAGGTCGAATCTTATAACGACAAGCCTTCTTCGACTCGATAGTGATACAGATACAATAGGTACATTTTTTCAAGGTCCGTACATTAATTTTCACGATATCGTCATTGATGCAAATAATACGAAATGGATCGCTACTACGGTTCCATGGCACATGGACGCGCAAGACTTGATTATCTTTAATGAAAATAATAGCGTCGCTGGTACAGATCAAAATGGTTGGATGAAATTATCTACAGACGATGGTCTTCTCAGTAACGTTGTCCTTTCCCTGACGATCGATCTTGATGGGGAAGTTTGGGCTGGAACGAGCCTTGGCGCTGTTATTAATCTCGATCCGCTCAAACCAAAATCGTATAGCACATCATTTCCGTTAAGAGAACAAGTTGTCCAATCAATTGCAGTGGACGCTGTGAACAACAAATGGATTGGAACAAAAGAAGGTGTCTTGGTGGTTAATGCGGATGGTACACAACTATTGCAAAGTTATACTGTGGCGTCAACGAATAAATCTCTGTTATCTAATGATATACGATCAATTGCTATCGATCAGAAGCGGGGTATTGCTTATTTCGGGACTGAACAAGGTCTGTCAAGTCTTGCAATTGCAGCAATGCAGACGAACCGAGCATATTCTAAAATTGAATGCGGCCCTAATCCGTTTATTTTGCCAAGCAACCAGCCTCTCACCATCCGCAACTTAGTCGCAAATAGTACAATTAAAATAGTGACTGTGAGCGGATCTGTTGTGACAGAATTGGTTGAAAGGGCGTTTTGGGATGGACAGGATCAAAACGGTGTGTTTGGTGGAAAGGCGTTTTGGGATGGGCGAGATAAGAAAGGCGTTCTTGTTCCGTCCGGTATCTATTTTATTTTTGCATACGCTGAGAATGGATCACAGACTGTGATTGGAAAAGTGGCTGTCATTCGACGTTAGTAGATTTCGGACTGCCTCCTGAAACTTCGGAATAAATATCTGGATACTCACGTCTTATATGCACAAACGGCTTTCAATAATTACCGGTATGGATTCTAGGTGTTGAAAATATTTTCCGAGTTATCCAAAGCGGTTACCGCATCAAAAACAATTTTCTTTGTTGTACTCCTTTTTATCATAATAGCGATATGCCTTTACCGGAACTTTATGCCAGATGATACCTTTATCCACATAGGATACGCCAAGGATATAAGTGAGGGGAAAGGTTACAGTTTTGCGGGCAATAAAACATACGGTTCTACATCCCCGATCTGGCCGCCTTTAATTGCATCTATTGCTTTAACGCACATTGATTTTGAGAATTCAGCAAGACTTTTGTCCTTCCTGTTTTCTATTGCTGGCGTTTTATTAATGTATATCACGGCTCATCTCCGTTTCAGCAATGTGATATCGGTGTGTGCGGCATTTCTATTTAGTTTTAATACGTATTTCCTGAGATGGTCGTTATCAGGTATGGAAGCCACGGCGTCCTGCTTTTTTATGCTGGTTTTAGTATACATCCTTTTTAAAGAGAAAGGAAAAAAAGTAAATAGAGTTCTCTATTTTATTGCTGGATTATCACCCCTTATACGCCCGGAATTCTATTTATTTGTCCCTGTTCTCTTTATTTTTCTGCTTCTACTGTATCCAATCCAAGGAATATTTTTAAAACTTGCCTTAATAATAATTCCAGCATTCCTTTGGAATTGCTTCGCATTTATTTATTTCGGGACAATTACTCCTTCCACCTTTTTAATCAAGGCAGGTAATACTTTTTTCTCCACAGAATGGGATACGGTAGCCAGGTCAACTACACTTTTTCTATCTGGAAATTTGATTGAATTTTGTTTTATACTTGTTGCTTCGGTTTTATTGCTTATGTATTATAAGAGAAAGTTGAAGAGTATAGTTCCGCATCTCATGAGATCGGAAATATCACTTTTTATCACATGGATTTCCTTATTCTATATATATTATATATTGAAAAATGTAACAATATTATCACGATATTCGCTTGTATTGTTACCAGTAGTTATCCTTTTAACTGTTTTTTTGCTTACGAAAGTAGGGGAACGGTTCGATTTTACCCAAAAGACAAAAAGTCTTCTCTTGGTATTATTGCTCACAGCGTCATTACTTGTTCATGGTCTTTTTACATGGTTTATTGTAAAACCCGACGCGGATAACTTTATTTGTGGATTTAAACATGCGTATAAGAAAATTGCATCAATGATTGCTGAGGAAGGACATAAAGAAAGTTCTGTGGCCTTATCAGATGTTGGTATCGTTGGTGTCTATTCCGGCTCAAAAATATATGATTTTGTTGGATTAGTTGATAAAGACCGTTTTCAGTTTTCAAGTAAACGTGATTATTTTTTAAATAAAAAGCCGCAGTATTTAATTTTGCGCGAGGAGATTAAATTAGAAGAACTCAAAGACACTTCAGCAGTATTTCAGGAAATATATACAACATATATTGCTGGACTTGGGATAAATCAAAGAAGAGACATCAAGGTAACTGCATATAAGGTTTTCTGGAATCAATAGACAACTCTGATTATAGAAACTTTCTTTCAAGTTTTACAGCTTCATTTTTTCTTATAAACCAAACACTCTTTTTTGTATAATTGTAGCCCTCCGAAGACTTGTTAAAGCTCCATAGACTTTTTTCTTGATTCTCTTCATAGAAATAGGTATATTTTCTAACGTTTTTTTAAAGGTATGTTCATTTTTTTGCCAATTTCGATGGCTTCCGGTTGAGCCGGGGTTCACGTTATGGGTTCAATGGCTGAATTTCGGATTAATATCTCAAACCTATCGGAAGGGATTCACGAGTACCGCTTTGAAGTAGAACCTTCAAAGATTGGTCTGGATGAACGTTTTGGCGGCGTTATAAAAATTGAAGCCAAACTAGATAAAAGTACAAGTCAAATCTTCCTTCAAGCAGAAATACTTGCAGAAGGAAGTTTTTTCTGCGACCGGTGTCTAGATAATTTTCATCAAGAATTGAATACGGCATATTCAATGATGTATGTTCAAGGAGCTCGTTCCACCGTCGACCTGAATAAAGAGGAAGAAATCCAGATCCTCAGGGCTGATATGAATTATATTGATCTGGATGATGATGTGCGGCAATACATCCTGCTAACCATCCCGCAAAAGCTTTTATGCAGGGAAGAATGTCAGGGATTTTGTCCTACATGCGGAGTGAATAAAAATATTGCGAGTTGCACCTGTGGTGTTCAGGCGGTAGACTCGCGTTGGGATGCACTAAAGAAACTATCCCATAACTGAGTATATAATTTAAGGAAGTATAATATGCCAAATCCTAAACGACGACATTCTAAGACTCGCGGACGCAAGCGCCGAACACACTATAAAGCAACGGCACCGACGACACAAGAATGCCCCAATTGCCACGAACAAAAACTGCAACACCGGGCATGTCCCCACTGCGGATTTTATAACGGCCGCTCTATAGTCACCCCGAAGGAAGCCTAATTAACAGGATACGCTTCGGTAAGAGAACAAATTTACCTGAAGCGAATTTCATGGAATCTCCCAAGAAATTACGTATTGCGCTTGATGCCATGGGTGGAGACTATGCACCAGAGCGTGAAGTTGCTGGTGCAATAGAAGCACTCCGCGTATCCCATGAGCAATTTGAAATTGTTCTCGTTGGAGATGAACAAACCATTCGTCGTCAGCTTGAACTGCAAAAGGCAGAGCAACTTCCGTTGACAGTAGTACACGCTTCGCAAGTTATCACTATGGCAGATTCCCCAACCGCTGCCCTTAAGCAAAAAAAAGATTCTTCACTCGCTGTTGGCATGCGTCTTCATAAAGAAGGAAGTGTTGATGCATGTGTCAGTGCTGGAAATACCGGTGCTGTACTTTCAGCAGCAACGCTTATTTTGGGACGTATTAAACATGTAAGCCGCCCGACAATTGGAACATTTATTCCCGCAGAACATGGTACGTGTTTTCTGGTAGATGCCGGCGCTAACGTCGATTGCCGCGCTCAACATTTATATGAATTTGCAGTGATGGGAAATATTTATATTCAGTTCTTGAGGAAGAAGGAACGTCCTTCTATAGCGTTGCTCAATGTAGGCGAAGAAAAATCAAAAGGCACGGAAGCAGTACTGGAAGCGCATAAACTTCTTTCTGCCAGCGGGTACAATTTTATCGGAAATGTAGAAGGCGGCGATATTCTTAAATCAAGAGCTGATATCGTTGTGTGTGATGGTTTTGTAGGTAATATTGTGCTGAAATTTGCAGAAAGTGTACCATTGTTTCTGAAAAGCCGATTAAAAAATTTCGCAGATCGCGGTGTCATCAACAAAATTGCTGTCGGTGCGGCACTATGGCCGCTGAAAGCATCGCTTCGCGATATGGATCCAAACATAGAAGGCGGTGTACCGGTATTGGGAGTTGATGGCGTGGCTATTATTGGCCACGGGAGTTCAACAGTAATGGGTATTACGAATATGATTCTTCGCGCCGTAGAAGTAGCGCAGAAACAGGTAAATCGACAAATTGAATCGGCTTTGGCAGAGAAGGGATTTTAACAAGATAACGATGGAAGTACGACGAGCAACAATTACAGCGGTTGGTCACTATGTTCCAGAAAAGATTCTCACGAATGCTGATCTTGAAAAAATGGTGGATACCAACGATGAATGGATTCGCACGCGGACAGGTATTCGTGAGCGACATATTCTTGAACAAGGAGCAACCTCGGATTTAGCGGTGAAGGCGGTTCAGCAGGTTTTGCTTAACCGCGGAATCACTGCAGAAGAAATTGATTTAATAATCGTTGCAACCATCACACCAGACATGATGCTGCCGGCAACGGCATGTGTGGTACAAGAAAAAATCGGTGCCAGCAAGGCATGGGGATTTGATCTGAACGCAGCTTGCTCCGGGTTTCTGTATGCCGTGAGCGTCGGCGCGCGTTTCATCGAAACCGGAGTGCATTCCAAAGTCATCGTTGTCGGCGCAGATAAAATGAGCTCTATCACCGATTACACAGATCGCAATACGTGCGTTTTGTTTGGTGATGCTGCTGGTGCTGTGCTTCTTGAACCGACGGCTGAGAAAGACTATGGTATTCTCGATCAATGTATGTACAGCGATGGTTCCGGCGGAGCTTTTCTCAACATAAAAGGCGGGGGAAGTCTTAATCCACCGACACATGAAACGATTGACAAAAAGATGCACTATGTATTTCAAGACGGGAAATCAGTATTCAAGAGCGCTGTTGTGTGTATGGCGGATGTCTCGGAAGAAATTATGAAACGAAACCATCTGAAAGGCAGCGATATCGCGTGGCTTGTGCCCCATCAGGCAAATCTACGTATTGTTGAAGCGACAGCACAGCGGATGGGAGTTGACAACAGTAAGGTGATGATCAATATCGACCGGTTCGGTAATACCACAGCGGCAACGATTCCACTTTGTTTGTCGGAATGGTGGCAAGCCGGTAAATTGCAGCGCGGACAGAATATTGTTCTTGCAGCATTCGGTGCAGGGTACACGTGGGGATCCATGCTGGTGAAATGGTCGCTGGTGAACCCAGAGAAATTATAATCGATGGTGAAAACAGCGTTTATTTTTCCAGGACAGGGATCGCAATACGTTGGTATGGGCAAAGACCTTTATGAAGGCAGTACGGCGGCGAAGCTGCTTTTTGATAAAGCAGATGAAACACTTGGGTTTCCGATCAGCAGAATCTGTTTTGAGGGTCCGGACGAAGTACTGAAACAAACAAAAAACACACAGCCGGCAATTTTTTTACATAGTATTGTTCTTTTCCATCTTATAAGTAATAAACAGTTTGAAATGACTGCGGGACATTCGCTGGGTGAATATTCTGCATTGGTTGCAGCCGGTGCATTAACATTTGAAGATGGGTTGAAACTTGTTCGGCTCCGCGGAGAATTGATGCAGAAAGCTGGTGTTGAAAACCCTGGCACAATGGCTGCCATTGTTGGTCTTGATTCAAAAAGCGTCAACGCATTGTGTGTTGAAGCCTCGGCGGACGGAATTGTGCAGGCAGCGAATTTTAATTCGCCTCGACAAATTGTTGTTTCCGGCTCATCTGCCGGTGTACAAAAAGCAATGGAGATAGCAAAGACACGCGGTGCAAAAATTGTGAAAGAACTTCCGGTCAGCGGCGCATTTCATTCTCCGCTCATGGATTCTGCGCGGGCTGGATTAAAAGCAGCACTGGACAAAACTGAAATTCAGAATGCTTTAGTTCCGGTGTATGCAAACGTCACCGCCCGGCCGGTGCGTTTTGCGGAAGAGATACGTCATTTATTGACCCGGCAGCTTATCAGTCCGGTAAAGTGGGAAGAAAGCGTTGTAAACATGATCGCTGATGGTGCAGCAACGTTTGTCGAAATAGGTCCCGGCAAGGTGCTTCAAGGATTGGTAAAACGGATTGATGGAAATGTCAAAACACGAGGATTTGAAAAGTTGAGCGACATTGTTGATTATAAATGTGAATCGGTTTAGAGAACTCATCAACAAAGTGTAATCGTTTTATTCATGTTTTTGTAAAAGGAATTGTATGGGTGTTCTTGATAATAAAGTTGCTCTGGTGACCGGTGGTGCGCGCGGCATAGGCCGGGAAATTGCTCTCAAACTTGCTTCGGAAGGTGCGGATGTAGCGTTCACAGACATCCGTCTGGAGGGAGCGGCAGATGAAGTGATGAGCTTAATCCGCGCAAAAGGTGTTCGCTCGGCAGCAATTCAATCTGATGTCCGCAATCTAGCCGAAGCGCAAAATACCGTAGATGCGGTGATAAAAGAATATCAGCGTATAGATATTCTCGTAAACAATGCTGGCATTACGCGGGACAACTTGATCATGCGCATGTCAGAAGACGAATGGGATTCTGTCATTGCTATTAATTTAAAAGGCACGTTCAACTTTTGTAAAGCCGCATCAAGGCAGATGCTTGGCCAAAGACAGGGAAAAATTGTCAATATCGCATCAATTGTTGGGGTTATGGGCAATGCAGGCCAAGTGAACTATTCGGCATCGAAAGCCGGTGTTATCGGCATTACGAAAACACTTGCAAAAGAGTTTGCATCTCGCAATATTCAAGTAAATGCGGTTGCACCGGGATTCATCGATACCGAGATGACACAGAAGCTTACTCCTCAGCAGCGCGAGACATTGATGAATGTGATCCCGATGAAACGAATTGCAAAGCCGGAAGAAATTGCGAATGTTGTTGTCTTCCTCGCTTCACCGGCTGCAAGCTATATTACCGGTCAGGTGATAAATGTTGACGGTGGACTTGTGATGTAAACGAATTAATTAATTCAAACAATTTTCTTTCAATAAACTAAGGAGCAATACAATGGCAGATACTGCTGAAAAAGTAAAAGAAATTATCGTGTCCAAGTTAGGTGTTGATGCCGCTCAAGTGACACCAGAAGCGTCGTTCACAAATGATCTCGGTGCAGATTCGCTCGATACCGTCGAATTGGTCATGGAATTTGAAAAAGCATTCAACATCCAAATTCCCGATGAAGATGCAGAAAAAATTGCCAATGTGAGCGACGTACTCAATTATTTAAAAACAAAGGGTATCTAATCCCTCTTGGTAATACGATGTAAAGAGAGCCAAGGGTTCAAACAGATTCGTTCTCTTTTAAAAAGCGGTAGAGGTTGGCAAGGCGTGCAAATATGTACGGTGCGTAGCATCATTTTATTTTTACAAGGAAGAAACAATGGCATTTGATGCAAACAAACGGCGGGTAGTTGTGACAGGAATGGGAGTCATTACACCAATCGGCAACTCTGTGCAGGAGTATTGGCAAGCGTTGATGGACGGAAAAAGCGGTGCAGGTCCAATTACCCTTTTTGATGCCAGCATGTATGAAACAAAATTTGCCTGTGAAGTAAAAGGGTTCGATCCTCTGAAGTATATGGATCGAAAACTTGCTCAGCGTGCCGATTTATTTGCATTGTACGGAATTGCCGCCTGCCAGGAAGCGATGAAAGATTCAGAATTGAATCTTGAGAAAGAAGACCGTGAACGCATCGGTGTCATTTACGGTTCTGGTATTGGCGGTATGTGGACATACCATAAGCAGTTTATGAATTTTATAGAAGGTAAAGGTCCTCGTCTCATCAGTCCATTTTTTATTCCAATGCTGATTCCCGATATTGCGGCTGGACGCATTTCGATGATTTACGGTCTCAAAGGTGTCAACTACGCAACGGTTTCCGCGTGTGCAACATCGTCTCATTCTATTGGCAATGCATTTATTCATATTCAGCGTGGTGATGCTGATGTAATGGTTACAGGCGGAGGTGAAGCAAGCATTTGTCCAATGGGAGTTGGTGGATTCAATGCATTAAAAGCTCTCTCCACACGCAATGACGCTCCACAAAAAGCCAGCCGCCCATTCGATAAAAATCGGGATGGTTTTGTTATGGGCGAGGGTGGCGGTATTCTCATCTTGGAAGAACTCGGACATGCTATAAAACGCGGCGCGAAAATTTATGCAGAAATTGGCGGTATCGGCTTTTCCGGTGATGCACACCATATCACCGAGCCGGCCCCAGGCGGAGAAGGTGCAGTGCGGGCTATGCGCATTGCCATTCGCGACGCAAGATTGACTCCAGATGACATAGACCACGTGAACTCTCACGGCACGTCAACACCTCCGGGCGATAAAAGTGAAACAGCCGCAATTAAAACAGTCTTTGGGGAACGTGCAAAAAAGATTGCTGTTAATTCCACAAAATCAATGACAGGTCATCTTCTTGGTGCGGCAGGTGCAATCGAAGCAGTGGCGACTATTTTGGCAATTCGGAACAACAAAGTGCATCCGACTATTAACTACGAGACTCCTGATCCTGATTGCGATTTGAATTACATTCCGAATAAAGCACAGGATTGGAACGTCGATGTAGCAATCAGCAACACATTTGGCTTTGGCGGACATAACGCCTGCCTTCTATTTAGAAAATATCAAGAAGAACAGTAATCCTCCCCACGTGTATTCGGTGGGGCTGAAGGAGTTGTGTTGAACAACGTACTCCGTCGGTTGTGCTGCCGACTTCGCCTACAATGGTTTTCTCGTTTCTCACGGGACGAACAGTTCAAATTCCTTGTAGAGAAGCTCCGCTCTACAAAATTTAATTTCACTCAGTTGACAGAAGCTATTCATTACACTCCATGCAATTGGAAGCTGTTCCTGCAAGCGCTGCTTCACCGTTCCTATCTTCAGTTCCTCGGAGAACAGTGGAGTTCTAATGAGCGTCTGGAATTTTTAGGCGATGCGATTTTAAATTTTATCGTTGCCGAACATCTTTTTTTAACTTATCCTGAGATGGAAGAGGGGGAGTTGACCAAATTGCGTTCGCGATTGGTCAACAGAAAAATTCTTGCGCAGCGCGCAAAAGATATGCACTTGTCAGATTATTTGCTCTTGAGCTCAAGTGCTGCGCAATCTGTTGATAGCGGCTCAGAGTCGATCATTGCAGATGCTGTTGAGTCTGTCATAGGAGCTATCTATTTAGACGGTGGATTAAAAGCGGCGCGAAAATTTATTTATGCAACATTATTGAAAAATACAGAAGTTTTTAATTCTGCCATGGCCGATGATAATTATAAAAGTACGCTGCTGGAATATACACAGGCGCGTTCGTTGGGTATTCCGCGGTATTCCGTCATTCATGAAGAAGGACCTGAACACGATAGACGTTTTACGATAGAAGTTTCGATTGGTGCACAGTCCTATGGCAGCGGTTTTGGCAGAAGCAAGAAAGAGGCTGAACAAGCTGCTGCCGCGCAGGCTATTGAACACATTCAGAAAAACCCCATACCATCTAAAACTGAGAATGAAAACATCGCAACAGAAAAATGAATTTCTCTCCCGCCATCTTGGTCCGCGTGAGCATGAAATTCCAGAGATGCTTCATTCCATCGGCGTTCGCTCGATGGATGAATTGATTGATCAGACAATTCCCGAAATCATCCGCAGCAAACAACCAATCCAATTGGATCCTCCTAAAACGGAGTACGAAATGCTGAACGAACTTCGCGAGATCGCGAAGAGTAATGTTGTTCTCAAATCGTATCTTGGCCAGGGATATTACAATTGTATCACACCAAGTGTTATTCGACGAAATATTTTCGAGAATCCAGGTTGGTACACTCAGTACACGCCATATCAACCAGAGATTTCGCAGGGGCGCCTCGAAGCACTCATCAATTTTCAAACAATGGTTGCAGATTTTACAGGAATGCCTGTTGCGAACGCTTCGCTGTTAGATGAAGGCACTGCTGCTGCAGAAGCGATGGCGATGGCCTATGGCATCGTCAACAAATCTCCGAAACTGCCGGCAAATAAATTTTTTATTTCTACGCGATGTTATCGACAAACAATTGATGTTGTTCTTACGCGCGCGACACCGCACAATATTGAGGTTGTCGTTGGCAATCCCGATACAGTAGAATTTGATAAGTCGTACTTCGGAGCACTCATTCAATATCCCGGAGAGGACGGCGCAGTGCTTGACCGGCGTGGATTCGTGAAGAAAGTGCATGACGCAGGAGCGATTGCTATAGTGGCAACGGATTTAATGGCGTTGGCGCTACTAACGCCTCCGGGTGAATTCGGGGCAGATATTGTTATCGGTAACTCTCAACGATTCGGGATTCCTCTCGGTTACGGTGGACCGCATGCGGCCTTCTTTGCTACGAAAAATGAATATATTCGCAATATTCCAGGTCGGGTCGTTGGCGTTTCAATTGATGCACAAAAGAATACTGCATACCGTCTTGCACTTCAAACGCGTGAACAGCACATTCGCCGAGAGAAGGCAGCTTCAAACATATGTACGGCGCAAGCATTATTAGCGATCATGGCTGGAATGTATGCGGTCTATCACGGACCGGAAGGCATTAGGGCCATCGCAACCCGCATTCACCGCTTAACTAAATTGCTGGATACAGAACTCATAAAAAGCGGATTCGTACAGCTCAACGAAATTTATTTTGATACGCTGAAAATTGAAATTACCGGCAAGAAACAGGCGGCCCAAATTCTCCACCTTGCCGTTGAAGCGGGGTATAACCTTCGCTTCATCGAAGATAAATACATCGGTGTTTCGCTAGATGAAACGACGTCGTTCGAAGATATCGAAACATTGATAAACGTTTTTACAAAAGTGAAAGGTGCTACACTCCATAAAGGATCGCTGAATGCACCATTTGGATCAACAGCAGTTTTATATCCCTTTCCATTTCAGAGGATGAGTGCGTATCTCAAGCATTCCGTATTCAACTCGTATCATTCTGAAACGGCTATGATGCGTTATCTTAAAAGTTTGGAAAATAAAGATCTCTCGCTCACAGCATCAATGATTCCGCTTGGTTCCTGCACGATGAAGTTGAATGCTGCGACAGAATTGCTTCCGCTGACGTGGCCGGAATTTGCGAACATTCATCCCTTTGCACCGGCCGATCAATCAATTGGATATTTTAAAATATTTCAAGAACTGGAAAGCGCGCTCTGCAAAATAACCGGTTTTTCGGCGGCTTCGCTTCAGCCGAATTCAGGCGCGCAGGGTGAATTAACCGGATTGCTGGTCATTCGCGCATTTTATCAAGATCACGGACAAGCGCAGCGTGATATTACACTTATTCCATCATCCGCGCATGGCACTAATCCCGCCAGCGCGGTGATGGCGGGAATGAAAGTGGTGGTTGTGAATTGTGATGCTCAAGGCAATATTGATGTAGATGACATGCGAGCTAAGGCAACGCACTATAAAGATACGCTTGCTGCTTTGATGGTAACCTATCCATCTACTCACGGTGTGTTTGAAGAGCGCATAAAAGAAATCTGCGACATCATCCACGAAAACGGCGGACTGGTATACATGGATGGCGCAAATTTAAATGCGCAGGTAGGACTTACATCACCCTCTGAAATTGGCGCCGATGTTTGTCATATAAATCTCCATAAAACTTTTGCAATTCCACACGGTGGCGGCGGCCCCGGCATGGGACCTATTTGTGTAACGGAAAATCTCATGCCGTACTTGCCAGGACATTCAATTGTGAAACTCGGTGGAGAAAAAGCCATACACGCTGTTGCCTCTGCTCCGTGGGGGAGCGCAAATATTTTACTTATCTCATATATGTATATCGTCATGCTCGGCGCAGAAGGATTGCAAGAAGTTACAAAGACCGCTATCCTCAATGCCAATTATTTGAAATCAAAATTGGAAAACTATTTTTCGGTTCTCTATCAAGGAAAGAATGGAAGAGTAGGACACGAGTTTATTTTGAACATGAGTTATTTCAAAGACCATATCGGAATTGAAGTAGATGACATTGCGAAGCGGCTTATGGATTATGGCTTTCATGCACCCACTGTATCGTTTCCCGTTCATGACACCATGATGATTGAACCAACGGAAAGTGAACCGAAAGCCGAGCTTGATCGCTTTATCGATGCGATGATTGCTATCAGAAAAGAAATGCAAGATATCGAAAATGGAAATCTTGATAAAATTGACAATCCGTTGAAGAATGCACCACATACTTCTTTGGCGGTCACAAGCGACTCATGGAATCATAAATATTCGCGCGAACAGGCAGCATTTCCGGTTCCGTCGCTGAAGAAAAATAAATTCTGGCCAGCTGTTAGCCGCATTAACAACACCTATGGTGATAGGAATATTTTCTGCACCTGTCCACCGATAGAAGAATATAAATAAATCGTTTTTGTGAACAGATGCTGCTCCGAAAATCTCAATTACTATTGAGATGCCGTGTAATATTGATTGTACCGTTGAACTGAGGGATTTTTCTTTATTTGGAGTTTTGTGATAAGACGGTTGATGTTCCTGGTATTTATTTCATTCTTCAGTATGCCGCTTCAGGCGCAGACGGCATCCGACTCAGCAATTATTATCTGTGACATTCAGATACGAGGCAACAGTACCACAAATAAGGACGTCATTCTCCGTGAGATGTCGATGAAAATCGGCGATACGCTTACGCAACAAGTAAAAGACCTCGATCGTAACAACATCTACAATCTTCGCCTCTTCAATAAAGTAGATATTGTAGATTCTGTGCATCAAAATCAGGCAACGGTCATCGTTATAGTATCGGAACGGTGGTTCTTCATTCCATTTCCAGTTTTTGGCATGAAATATCGAGATTTGTCAAAACTGTATTACGGCGCGGGAATCATGCACCAAAATTTCCGTGGGAGAAACGAGAAGCTCTTTACATTAATTTATTTTGGGTACGACCAGTTATTTATGATTAACTATCAAAATCCGAAAGTAACGGACGATGATGATATTTTTGTCGGAACAGCTCTTACACTTCAGAAATTACATAACTTGAGCAGCAATTCTGAAGAGTATATGAATTCCAACCTGTTCCTCCGCGGATCAATCGGTAAACGATATGGTATGTACCAAACACTCTCAAGCACATTTGGGTATGAACTTTGGCAAGTAAGCAATCCACAACTTAATAATACAATATCTTCAACCGGACGTGACGCGTTCCTTACAGTATCGCTTTCCTACAGATTTGATACAAGGGACAATAATGAATATACAACAGACGGCACGCTTATCTCTTTTAGTATCGCTAAAAATGGATTTGGAGAATCAGATGTAAATATTGCTACAGCGAATTATGACTTGCGAAAATTCTTTGGATTTAATAAAGGAAGTGCATTCAATCTGCGGACAGCAGGCTCTTTTGCATGGGGGGGGATAATCCCTTCGTACCGGCATGTTTTCTTCGGATACGATGACCGCATTCGTGGATATTTTTATAAAAAACTTGAAGCAGAAAATAAAATCAGCTCAAGCGTTGAACTGCGCCTACCGATTCTGCTTCCGCGGTATTTAGAAATTGACTGGTTCCAAATCCCGGAATTTCAAAAACTCCGTTATGGTATATACTTCTGTGTATTTGCAGATGCGGGAAAAGTATGGTCGCGCAATCAAGTGTTGTCGGAGCAGCCGTGGTATTCAGGATGTGGAACGGGATTGCAATTCCTTTTGCCATACGGATTCACCATTAGAACAGAAGTAGCTGTAAACAATATAGGTGAAACTGAATACATCCTTGACTTTGATACATCGTTTTAAATCGTTCATCTTGTCCATGCAGGTGGGAATATAAACAAGAGGTTTGCGTAGGCGGATCTTTTATGGATTACTTCTATACGAAACAGGAAGATGTAACAAGCCACGGACTGACCCTTCGCGGCGACGAATCTAAACATCTTATTCGTGTGCTGAGAAAGAATATTGGCGACCGCATCTTTGTGACTGATGGCAAAGAGATGATGTATGAGGCAGTTATTGCAGAGATAGGAAATACAGAGACACACTGTTCTATTGCTGCCATGCACCGCAAGTACAATGAACCATTAATAGATGTTACAATTGCCGTTTCGCTATTAAAGAATCCAGCGAGATTTGACTTTTTAGTAGAGAAAACGACGGAACTGGGTGTGCGATCAATTTTCCCGATTTCTTGTGAGCGCACCATTTCTCATAACGAGAAACATGAACGGTTGGAAAAAATCGCTCTTTCGGCAATGAAACAATGCGGGCGTAGCTGGCTTCCTCAGATCCAACCGCTGCAAAATTTTAATTCTCTGATGGATACTTCCATGCACTATCAATTGAAATTTATCCTTCATGAGAAAGTTGAAACCGCACGTTCGATTATATCAGAATTGAAATACTATAAGGATATCCACTCACTGCTCATCGTGGTCGGACCTGAAGGTGGTTTTACAGAAGCTGAAATAGCGCATGCAGTCCATGCCGGATTTAAATCCATCTCTCTTGGAACACGCCGCCTGCGGACAGAAACAGCGGCGATAGCCGCGCTCAGCATCGTAGTTGTGTGATTTTTTATTTCTCGACTGAATGCAAGGAAAAACTTAATTCCTAAAGAAATTGCGGAAATACAAGAGAATCTTTTCAGAATAGGGTTCTTCGGTTAGTAGAATTCCAATACCGATTCCCAAACCGATCAAAAAGTAAAGTTTCGCAATGTAGTAGATCCACTGGAACGTCACTATATTCAAGGTATTATTTATTAGTACTAATATAAAAGTGGCGACAAGTGAAAACGTTGCCACCAACGCCGACAAAATCAACGGTTCAAGCCACCGTCCTTTTTGACTTTTATTATAAAAATATTGATGGAAGAAATAAATTGCGGCAGATAAAGCGCAGATAATAATTAAATCTCGTAAAAGATAAGTAAGACTCGTTGCGTGAGTAATAAATGCAGAATTCATGACAATCAGCACGAGCAAGGCGGCAAACGCGTTCTGGATGTTTATATGCATTGAATAAAAAAAATCGAACCAATTACTCCATATATCAGAACTGAAAACGTACCGGCATGGCGATTGAATATTCGAGATTGGTAAAAGATATAACCGATGACTATACAACACACAAGTGAGATAAACGATCTGATAATAATTTCAGCGAGGTAATTCGATTTTGCGCTCATGTGGACAATTCCCGAATTAATTTTGAGCTGCATATGTACAAATTAAATAAAATTCCTTTATCTATATTGCATAAGATACATACAAGATAAACAAAAACTTTTTTTATCATTGTAATATATGCGATAATTTTTTTATAGCCCTGCTAAAACCTATAGTAATATCAGTTTTCTTACCTATTGAGTCAAACAGTTATTCCCAGACTAAGAGAGCTTCTCATTATTTCCTTTTTCCTTTTCACTTAATATCTTATACTTGAGTTATTATGGGACCAATAAAGACAGATGTGATTGTTGTGGGAGAGGGCATTACCGGACTTAGTATTGCCTACTGGCTGAAAAAACACGGTGTCAATGTTACGGTGCTGGCGAAGGACAGCGAAGTGGGTGGAACAATGAAGTCGGTGCAGGACCGAGGTTTTCTGTATGAGACCGGCGCAAACACCGCACTGGAAACAACACCTCTCTTCAAAGGACTTATCTCCGATTTGAAGTTGGAGTCAGAATTTATCTATGCTAACCCGGAAGGCAAAAATCGTTATATACTCCGTAATGGTGTATTACTTTCTATGCCGCTGGGACCAGGCTCTTTTTTCTTCACAAGACTCTTTTCCACCGCCGCAAAATTTCGTGTGATGAAAGAACCATTTATTGGGCGTGCAGAGAAAGAGGAAAGTATTGCCGAATTTGTCGAACGAAGATTGGGACGCGAATTTCTCGACTACGCCATCGACCCATTTGTAGCCGGTGTTTTTGCCGGAAAGACAGAACAGTTAAGTGTGCGCTCTGCATTTCCTAAACTGTATGCACTGGAAGAAAAGTACGGCGGATTGGTAAAAGGTATGATCAAAGGCGCACAAGAAAGAAAACAGCGGGCGGAGAAAGCAAAAGATCGTGCTGAAACATTTTCATTCGTCAGTGGAATGCAAATATTACCGCAAGCAGTCGGCAATTCTCTTGGCAATGCGGTTATTTTTAACGCAAAAGTTACCGGTATACGTAACCTGATGACTGCATACAACGAATCTGCAAGTGAACCCGATGCAAGACGCTACCTTATTGAGTTCCTCCGCAACGGCAAAGAGGAAGAGATTGAAGCGGATAGCGTCGTTTTTGCTATACCCGCTTACGACGCTGCACCTATTATTAAATTATTGTCGAGGGAAACAGCGAATGTGTTGTCTTCCATTTATTATTCTCCAGTTATCTCTATATTCTTAGGTGTGAAGCGAGAAGATATAGGGCGTACGCTGGATGGTTTTGGATTTCTTATACCATCGAAAGAAAAACGAAAGATCCTTGGCTGTTTATGGAATTCCTGTTTGTTTGGAAATCGCGCACCTGCTGGAATGGTTGCGCTCAATGCGTTCGTTGGCGGTGCACGCCAGCCTGAATTGACCGGTTTAAATGATGAACAAATTATTCAGATAACGCTTGATGAGCTCAAATCTGTTATGCAATTTTCAGGAAAACCTGTATATTTGAATATAACACGCTGGCAAAAATCTATTCCGCAATATGAAATAGGTTACCAGCATAAGATGGACATGCTCGCTCAGTTTGAAGAATCCAACCAAGGCATTTTTCTAGCTGGAAACTATCGTGGCGGCATTTCGGTTGGCGATTGTGTAAAAAACGCGTATGAGATTGCCGAGGGCATTTATTCGCGAATACTCTCATGACATTAGACATTATTTGATGTTCTCTTCGAAAGGATTTAGTATGAAAAAGAATATCGCGCTTTTCGTTTTGTTTGGTAGTTTTATGACAACCACCATAATGTTAGCGCAAACGCAGCAGGCTGTGTACCAAGATGAAGATACTCCGCCTGAATCATTTACAATCCTGCTGAAAGATGAGTGGGCATATTTACGTGACGCTGTTGTTCAGCTGAAAGATGAAACAGAAAATCGAGGAGAATTTGAAACAACGCGAGAATTTCAAACACGTGTAGCGCAGTCTCATGATTCCCTTCAAAATAAATTGGTCTCACATCTCAAGGATACAAAGCTGGATCGAAGGGTTTTTGGCTTGTGGTTCAAAGCGGGACTCGTCTCATATAATGCAGATGCAGAAATATATTCTGTGAAATGTACAGCGACTGTTGAAGCGCCGTACAGCATACCGACCGTGGACTGTCTTGTCCCGTCTAATCCATACATTGATTTGGCGGACAGCATTCGGGGAGGATATCGGACGTCGAGTATTTTTATGAAATTCAATCCGGATTTTGAATGGAAGGTCGGAAGAGTCGAAGCAAAATCAGCAAAGGGAAATGAAAACAATATGTTTTTCAAAGTTCATTTTGTTGTGCGCCTGACGCAGGAGGGATATGCTATTCATGGACAATTGAAAATAATCCCCAAAGATATTGCGCTGATAAACCGAAGTAATAATTATGTGTATTGGAAAGAAGAAATAAGGTAGAGCAAGTTGGTTATTGAAAAACACAGCGGGCGGCTTCAAACCGCCTGCTGTGTTTTAAAAAGGTAACCTGCAAGGGTCTCTAAACAAACCAGAAAATTTCTCACACATTATTCTGCTTCAATCGCCGCAGCATGGCTATTGTCAAACCGCCAATAATCATAAGGGCAGCAATCCACACGAAATTCATAAACGGCTTCACACTAATCTCAGCAATGAGTGTTTCAGGTTTCTGCGTTCCTGCGTGCTTCATTCCTTCGATACCGACAACATTAATCTGCACTTGTGATTTTTTTGCGCCGGATCCTACAGTCATTGCCAAAAGCTGGAATCCGAGATGCCCATTTTTGAGATACGCCGTCTTCATCTCAGGATTTCCCTGCAAATCATACGTTGTTGTTGGTATAATTTCCTGAACATCCTTAGTGGTTTTGATTTGAAGGACCGCGCCAATAGTAACAGAATTCCCCCCACCCATCATACCACTCTTCCCATGCGCCCCCATATCAAATCTTTGGAAAGTAATAGTGATAGGGCCATAAATCTGTGGCTCATCTTTGACTAGCACAATCTGATTCTGTTCATCCGTTTTTCCTTGCTCAAGAGAAACCGGCTCAAGGTAGAAATCACCAACCCACGAGCTTAAATAATCCGGATTCCGCATGAGGCTGTTATTATATTGACTTTCGAACATCACCGGTTCAAGGTGAGCACGCTTGCCCCCTTGCTCAAGGTTGACGGTAAACTTTGTTTTTCCGTCTTTTGTGGGCGACATTCCGGTATACGTCATTTCATATCCGAATACTGACTTTGACTGATCCAGTGGAAGGGAGATGGATTGTTTCTGCCCGTACCTGCCGGAAGCGATAATAGCAAGAAAGAGAATTGCCAGGCCAGCATGCGAAAGAGTTCCGCCTATAAAACGCGGTTGGTCCTTTGCTACGCGATATCCCTGTTCCACACTGACGAAGAAAGCAAAAAGCGAGGTTAGCACGAGAAGTGCAGAAAAAATATCGTGCAAACCCATTATGATAAAAATACCGAGAACAACGATGGATAAAATTCCGGGAATAACAAGTTTTTTCAGGGTCACGAGAGGTTCTTCTTTATTCCACTTTGTGAGTAGACCGAGGCCAAGCAGCAGCGTCATTAAAACCGCAAGCGGAAGATTCGTGTTATTGTAAAATGACGGCTCAACAGTAGAAGAAGAAAACAGAGGCTTGCTCGTTCCAAAGAGAATAACCGCCGCGCAAACTCCCATCACCATGGTGGCAATGGTAAGTATCGATTCGCGCGTCAACCAAGTACTGGGCAATGTTTGAATAGTCAGTTCCTTCCGCCGCAAGATAATCATCCCAAAACCACCGACAGCTGTTACTGCCAGCCAAATTACGAGCAGAGTGTACGCAAGCGTGCCGGAATCAACAAAGGAATGCACTGATGCATTCGCAAGAATTCCACTGCGTGTCAGAAATGTACTATAGAGTACTAACAAATACGCCAGCACAGCAAGAAAGAAATTTGTCCGCACAAGTTTGCCGGTCAACATCTGAATGACAAAAGTATGCACAAGAATAATAGCGACCATCCAGGGGATAAGAGAAGAATTTTCAACAGGATCCCATCCCCACCACCCTCCCCAGCCCAGGACTCCATATGCCCAATAACCGCCGAGCATTAGTCCGGCACCAAGTGAAAGTGCACTGAACAGCACCCACGGAAGCGCAATTTGCATCCACACAGAGTATTTTTTTTGCCAGAGTGCGGCAACAGCAAGAACGAAGGGAACTGCAAGTGAAGCAAATCCAGTGAATAAAACCGGCGGATGAATAATCATCCAGAAATTTTGGAGTAAAGGATTAAGGCCCCTGCCATCCTGTGGAATGACACCTTTTGGGATATTGTTTGCCGCTACATCCCAAACATATTGAAACGGCGACTTGATAGCAATGAGCAGCAACAGAAATGAAAGCACAAGTGAATATGCCGTCATCACTTCGGATTCCATGCCTTTATGCTGCGAAAACCGCCGCAGTATAAAACCGATAACTGCAGTGAAGAGAGCCCACAGTAAAAAACTTCCTTCCTGGCCAGCCCAGAATGTGGTTATTAGTAACGCCGTCGGTAAATCGCGAGAACTATAGCTCGTAATATAGTTGTACTCAAAGCGATGCTGTAGAATATATAATATTAACAGTGCAGATACTGTACCGACGCTAAGAACTGAGACATAGAAACTGTTGCGCGCTAAAAGTAACACACTTTGTTTTTTTACAGATACAAAGTACAGACATGTCGATATAAGCGCCGCCGCAAAGGATATCCAAATAATGAAAGAGCCGATCATATTTCTCCTTGAACCATTATGGTTGTTAAATAAAAGGACGGCTTATGCCGTCCAATTCTTTCCTTTTCATATACATAAAACAGAATTACATCATCTGTTTCCTAGCTATTCAATACTTTCTTTAACCATTAAAAGCCCTGTTCGGTTCCAAACCAACTCAATTTTCCATTGATATGATGTGCTTTATCACTCACGGACCATTGCCCGCCAGTATAAACCGCTGTTGGCTGTTTTCCCACATAATGACAATCCTGACATATGTCACCGTCTGCATAGTATTGGTGAGGACCCGTTACTGGTTTTGGATTTCCTGTTACCGAATTACCATGACAGCTACCGCATTTCTTTTGAGATCCGTCTGCGATGTTCCATACTGGAGCATTTGTGAGATTGCCGTTATTGAAATATCCGTGGCAATACGTATTGTTACATTTAACGGTTGCCGGATTATACGAAGGATTTGGAATCACTGCGCCGCTATTCGTTTTTAAGGAAGCGAGAGATCCGTTAAATGCAACTTCAGCAGGTGAAGCGCCTAAATGCCCTGGCGAAGAAACTGCAGCCGGCACTATATGACATTCTTTGCAATCTACTTTATTTCCGGAGACCATGAATGCGCTTACAAGATGTCGTTGATGCGCACCTACACTCCGTATCGAGGCAGAAGTATCATTTAATAGAGATTTCGGTGGTGCCCATGACGCAGTGTCATTTGCCGCTGCAAGAAAATTACCATGACAGGTATTGCACGCTTCCGGTGATTTTAGATTACCACCTCCGTCAGCATGACAGCCTGAACGTTCACACGTAACATTCACTACACTCCCGCCGGTATAATTGGATCCATGACAACTTTGACACTCTATAAGAGGATAACCTGCTGTGTGAAGCGATGCTGGATGTCCACTAGCGCTTGCATACCCGGTCGGATGTGGATATTGAGAATGGCACTTAAAGCAAGATACTCCGCTGGTTCCACCAGTAAATGCTGTGGAGTGGCATCTGGTACAATCGTCATTATCCCAACCACTCGCCTTAAGATATTCGCCATGGAAATCATTGCTTGTCGGTATATCCCAACCAGCATCATGGATTTTCGTTTCAGAGCTTTCCTCCGTCGGCAAATCCTTCTTCAAATCGCTACATGAAATAAAAAACAGCATAAAGGTAAGAAATGTAAAAACAGAAATAATATATTGTTTCTTCATATTCAATCCACTCCATTATCGGTGGCAATAGCCGCAGAATTTTTGTCCTTTAACACCGCCCGGCCGCGCGTTCGAATCGGTGTGGCACAAGTAGCAATTGGCGCCCGGATCGTTGTGCCAATAACCATGGTTGTCTGACATAAAACCAGGATCATGTGTTTTCGGATCAGTTCCTTTTCTTCCATCGGCATCAGTATGACATGTAATGCACACCGGATCGGCCCCTTCCGTACTGTGACATGCAGCGCACGATTCGACATCTCGTTTCGCAAGCCGTGCATGCTCGCCGCCGCCGCTGCCGACGCCAAGTGTTGTAAACCCAGCTACTGCATGCGATGCCGGTTTAAACACGCTTTGATTTATGTTGCCCCCAGCTTCATGACACGTTGTGCAAAATTTTTCTTCGCTATGGCAGGTTTGACATTCCATCGCTTTGCCCTTTGCAGCAACGCCATGGGTGAAACGGAAATTCAAATCATGCACTTTCATCAAACGCATGCCTTGTCCTCGATCGATTGCCGTGAGACGCGGCGATCGTTGTGATGTAAGATCGCGTCCCGGTACATTTACTTTTATTAATTCCGTTCCATCGTGGCAATCGATGCATGTTTCTTGCGAGTGGCACATGCCGCATTTGGCGTCACCGAGCCGGGCTAATCGTTTATGTTCATGGATGAAATCTGTACGATTGTGCTCCGCGGGACGCAGCGATGCAAAATTTGTATGGCAATTCTCACATGCACTTGCCGCCTTTGTATCGTTGTGGCAGGTTGTGCATGTCGTCATTGCTGGTACAAGTTCTCCAGTAGCTGCATCGGCTTTATCAAGAACAGTGTGGCAGGTTTCGCATGGTACTTTTTGATCTGCCACATGCTGTTGATGGGAGAATATTAACTCGCGCACAGGGTTTGGAGTTGCTGCATAAGCTGTAGAATCAGCACTCAAGTGGCAATACGTGCAATTGCTTTTCATTGGTTCTTCATGGCAGCTCTTGCAGGCTTCCATTTTCGCAAGAAGATTGTCGGATGCTTTCATGCTCTTTGCTGCATCGATATGGCAATCGGCACATGCTATTTCAGCTTCGCTTACATGGAATTGATGCGAAAATTTTACACGTTTTGGTTGCTTATCACTCACAAGTTGTTCATGTGATATCACCGCACCGGTGAAAGCGAGAAGCAATGTCAACAAGAGACAGACGAGAAGAAATCCATGCTTCATATTAATTAATGTGATCATTCGGTTTGTTTGCATGGTAATCTCAGAAAATGTTCAAATGTTCGCCTAAATAGTAACTGCCTCGTAAAAAGAGGCGCACATCATTGTTATAAATTTTATTTTGAATCCACTGAACTTGCGCATCCAACGAGAGTGCTGGAATAGGCCGGTACACAGCACTGATCGCTCCGCTCAAAGCATCCGATATTGGTGCATTGCTATCCAATTTATAATGTGCATACCCCACTACAAGTGTTGGTGTGAGTTGATTATCAAATAATGGATACCCTGCATTTACAGAAAACGCTGCTAATTCTCCGCCATAACCCGTGTTCCAGCTAAAGCTTGCCGACGCGTACTTCATACTGCCGCCTAACGTAACTTGGTTGGAATTATCATCACCATAGGAAACGGAACCGAATTTTCCAAATACTTGCCAATCTTTACAGATCGAGTATTCAGCGCCAAGTTCGTATTCGCTGATGGTATTGTAAGCAAATACCCAGAAGATGGAATTATATAAAAGGCGTGGTTCGCGGTGGATATATTCACCTGTCAACGAAAGTGGATCCATCACTTTCACTCGTGTAAAGAGTTGAACACGTGAAAATTTTTCCTGATTCAAATCGAAATCACTTCGAGCATATGCAGAGAGTATATTGTAGTCAAGGCTGACATCGCCGCTCACGTATTGTTCCGCTGACGCACTTGGAGAAATCTCGGTAGTAACGGGATTAAAAAGAGAATCTTTTCTTATTGCCCAATAATTTTCGGGTTTGATGTTTTTTTGCATATAACTCAATGACACACGGGCAAAATCCGTAGGCATACCGTTCACTTGCGCGCCGAACATATTGTTATCTTTCTGATTACCGATCATTTCAAACTTTTGCCCGGGAGACGGCAGGGCGCCATAATAGCCGAGTACTTTCAATCTCGAATCCAATAATCGAACGGAAGCGATACCCCCATCGATTGTGCCGTTGCCGACACCAGCAAAGATCGCTTGACGACCGAGACTCAAATCGACAATTTCAAATAGGTTCGTATACTTCAGATAAAAATTATAGAATCGAATTACGTCATCATTCTTTACCGGACCGGCAAAATCGTTGAACCCTTGCAGATATGTATGAAATGAAAGATGATCGCCCGTCAGCGAGAGTTGAGCAGTTTGGTATCCGAACAGATGACTGGATGATTGACCTAAAGTATCTTGTTGCTGCCACGCAGAGGCGGAAGAGACAAGTCGCAACTGAAAAAATTGTGCCGAGGACTCGCAGAAAATAGAAAGGATCATCGCCAAAATTGTCAGAATGCTACGCTGTATTGAACGTTTCATTGGCTGTCTATAGTTATATGTGGTCGCGAAAATATTAATCGCGAATAGTTGAGCGCCTCAAGTTATGTGCTTCGAGGCGCTCGCTCGAACAATGAGAAATCATATTACAGCTATTATCCTTTTGGAATTGGATGCTTAATCTTTGCCCACATCTCATCGAATTTAAAGGGCTTATGGGTCGGACTCTTTTCATTGTGACATGTCTTGCATTTCTTTTCCATCGCACCCTTTTCCGAGAAATCTGTTAATCCCGCAGCAATCGCCTTTGCTTTATCTTTCATAATCGGCATTGTTTTGTACGCTGAACCAGCACCATGGCACATTTCGCATTGCACCCCATCAGCAGTGAGTTTTGCATCAGCTGTAATGGCGTGGCACTCGAGGCATTCGGGCGATTCATTCGCTGCTGTTTTCAATCCCTTTGCTTTGGCAATTTCGGCAGCCTTTGCCCCTGTTAAAGTTTTATAAGCCTCGGCGTGTTTGCTCTTCTGCCAAGTTTCAAATTGTGCGCCTTTCTTTTCGCCCTTATGGCACATTCCGCACATTTTCACGCCGACATATTTATTCTCTGCAAGCGTAGAAAATGAAATCAGGAATAAAGACACGAGAAGAAATATAATTGTTTTCTGCATATAGAATTCTCCTTCTTATTTGGTTTATAATTATTAGTGATTCTGCCGCATTGTTATCAAAAATGTTCCTTTTGTTTACGTTCAAGACGCCGCACATACAAGTATAATGATAGAGCCAAGAGAGTAATGATACATGTTGCAATAACTAATCCAAATCTCCTAAAATAATATTCATGGATTGCGGATTGAGATTCTTCAGCAATCAAACTAGAGATTTTTATTCCATTATCTACAACTTCCTTGAATTTTCCTTCACTAAAAGCATGCACCATTGTCCGTGACTGTAGCCGTGCTTGCCGTACGTCCCGGAGTTTGAATTTCGCTTCGCTAATTTCCATACCTTTCTGCTCGGCTTCATTCACCAGTTTTTGAGCCCCCTGTTCCCCCAGCTCCAGACTGTCTATCAATCCACGCATGGTTTTTGCAACCTGATACCCCTTCACATTTTGACGTTCAGTGTGGCATCGGCTGCATACCGCCTCAGGCGTTACTCCCAACAATTTATCAGTTGCGGCAATTATTTCATGATTGCTATGGCATGTTTCACATTCAGGAAGCTTGCGATCATCGAATGCTTTTTTATGTGGACTTGATGAAAAAAGATCGGCGTTCAGCGCATGGCATGTTCCACACACTTTTGAGATTGATTCTACTCCAGGCGGCATAGCACCGTGATTTCCGTGGCAACTGTTACAGGCAGGGGCGCCTTGATCATGCCTTTGGAGTAAAGCAATACCGTGAACACTTTTTGCATACTTTTCATATTGATCCGTTGGAATATTGTACGGCTTCATATAGTTAACATTGCTGTGACAGGTTGCACACGTTCCGGGCAGATTTGATGCATACACTTTTGATCTCACATCCTTTGCAGTTCGGATATCGTGACTTCCATGACAGTTTGCACACGCAGCCGTCTTTGCATCTCCTTTCGCATTGCGCATTCCGTGAACACTGGTACGGTATTTTTCTAATTGATCTACCGGAAGTGAGGGATTGTAGGACCGCATCAATGCGATGTCTGCGTGACACCGAGTACAGGTTTTTACAACATTCAAAGGATACACTGGTGAAGAAGGATTCTTTACAGATACAATTCCGTGTGCATTGTGGCACGTGACGCATTGTACAATGTGCTCTTTCCCTTTTAACGAGAGTTTAGCATGAACACTTGTTTGTAGAAACTCCCATTGATTTGTCGGCAGGGATGAACCAAACGATTTCATTTTCTCAAGAGAGGAATGACATGCTGCACAAGCCTTGGAAATATCATCACCTTTTGGTACTCCGATATAACCAGCTTTCTTATCCATTGCCTGTTCCATGTCTTCGGCATTGGAATTACCGCCATGGCATCCAGCGCAACTAATTCCTTTTTGATAATGAATATCGTGCTTAAACAATTCTGACGGTTTATCACCCGCCGTTTGATGACAGTCAACGCAATTATCTTTGGCGAATGCAAATTCTTTGGGAGCAAGCGCAATTAGAATGATGGCGGCAATAACAAGAATGTAGCTTTTCATGCAAGCCACCCGATAATAGTAAAGAGAATAATATACATTACCGCAAACAATCCAAGATAATTCACGAGCCGATTCTGTTCGCCCCGAGAACTCTTATAATCCCAAAAAGGTACAACGGTCCACAAAACACCCGCAATTCCAAACAGGAGAATACCTAAAACCTCGCCATCTAAGAACCATAATCTGCCAGGAATATATTTCAACGTCTGAAACATATATAAGAAATACCATTCCGGCTTAATTCCGGCAGGTGCAGGCGCAAACGGATCCGCTTTCTTTCCTAATTCCCATGGAAAGAATACTGCAAGAATTGCGAGAAGATTAAGTACAAGAAGCCATAGTGTCAGATCGCGTAAAACAAAATTGGGAAAGAACGGCATTGACTTGCGCTCAGATTCTTCTTTTATATGCAATGGTTCACTCATCCCTTGTCGTTGTACAAGAAGAAGATGAATACCCAGAAAAACTGTGAAGAGCCCCGGCAACACAGCTACGTGAAAACCAAAGAATCGAGAAAGTGTTGCGCCCGTCACCTCATCACCGCCACGGAGGAAGACCAGCATCGGCTTGCCGACGACGGGAACAATGCCGGCGATATCTGTGCCGACCTTTGTGGCAAAGAAGGCAAGTTCATTCCATGGTAAAAGATATCCGCTAAATCCGAATCCCAATAAAAGAAAAAACATCAGCATCCCGGTGATCCACGTAATCTCACGCGGTTTTCTGTACGCTTTTTCAAAAAACACACTGAACATATGAATCATTGCCGAAAGAATAAACAGGTTTGCCGTCCAGCTATGGACAGAGCGAATCAGCCAGCCGAATTGAACTTTCGACATAATAAAATTGATACTCTCAAAAGCAAGTTCTTCTCCGCTCTTATAATAGAGAAGCAGGAGAATTCCCGTCACGACTTGGATAATAAAGAGAAATAGTGAAACACCTCCGAAGTAATACCATACGGAATGCCGATGCACAGGAACATATTTTTTTCCCATGTAATCAACCAAGCCTTTGAGCTCAACACGCTCGTCGACCCAGCGATAGATTCGTTTTAGAAAAGTATTCATGCTTTTTTTGAAATTAGAATATCGTCGCCCTGGACCACAACACGGAGCTCATCGAGAGGACGCGGTGGCGGACCAGAGATATTTCTGCCATGTAAATCGTATTTCCCGTTGTGACAGGCACACCAGATTGTGCCATAATCTTTCCGGTATTGTACCGTACAGTCGAGATGAGTACATGTTGCGGAGAAGGCACGCAACTCGCCATCGGTTGTTCGAATCAAGATCACCGGTTTGGTTCCAAACTTAATAATTTTTCCGCTGTCTTTTTCAATCTCACTCAACTTTCCCGCTTTGACGCTTGACACTTCAACCTCTGCCTGTTTTGGCGGGATGAGATATTCCAGGATAGGATAGAGTACCGCACCTAGAAACGCGATCACTCCGCCGGAAAGAACAATCTTGAGGAAATCTCTTTTCGTTTGTTGGTACGGAGTCTCAGGTTGTTGATTCATGAGAAAATCTCTCTATTGAGAATTATGACAATCACTGCAATTCATTTCTTTCCATGCGTTTCCAATATCGACCGGATGTTGATATTCAATCCCGCTTAATGACATCCGTAATCCTTCTTTCTCAAATTGCTGGGCCAGGATTGTGTGGCAAACGTTACAATCCCTCGATAGGACTTTTCCATCGTCAGCAACATGTTTTCCATCATGACAGCGGAAACAACCCGGATAATACATATGCCCTATATTATCTGGAAATCTCTTCCAACTTACATGCATTTCAGGAAAATAGTTACGGCTAAATATATTTTGAACTTCCGACACAACCCTTGCGATGGTATCCTGTTTGGTCTTAGCGAGTTCGGGATAATTCGTTTGATAATATTCATTAATAGCAATCTGAATACTGTCAAGTCCAAGCTGTTTTGTTGAATATGGAGTTTCAAGTGCTTTAAGAGCAACGCTCTTCACATTAGGAAGGCTAGGATCCATCCAGCCCAATGACATAACGTGATTGATGGACTTCGCCGGCGGGTGATAAATATGTGTTGGACGGTTATGGCAATCAATGCAATCCATCCGACGAGTTTTCATTGTACGAATCTGTTCGTCCGTCAGAGAATTTTCTGTGCTTCGATATACGGTGATTTTTCCATCCGGATTTTTCGATCGTATCCAAGGAATACTTTGACGCTGTGAATCCGTTGCTATATATGTCAACTCGTTTGCAATGTTCATGTGCCAATGGATTCCGGATGTTGGACCGGCCTCAATATTCCCTCCGCCAATCTTGATGAGGAGATCCAGTGTCCAGCGTGTATTTTTTTCATCGGATAAGAAGTACGTATTCTTCAGCATTTTTTCGCTAAAAAATTGCTTGGGCCAATGACACTGTTCGCATGTTTGCTGTGCCGGACGCAGGTTCTCGATGGGTGTTGGAATTGGTTTCGGATATTTGTTGAAGATAGTCGCATACACCTGATATGCACCGGAAAGTTTTGAACGTACAAACCATCCAGCACCAGGTCCGATATGACATTTTGCGCATCCGACCCGGGCATGAGGTGAGTACTCATATGCGGTGTATTCCGGACTCATGACTTTATGACATGTTGTTCCACAAAACTCATCCGAATCTGTATATTCATATGCTTTGAAACTGCCAAACGCGGAAAAAATGAGAAGTATTAATCCTCCCAGTGAAATCCAGAAAAAAGCGTTTCGTTGTTTTGGATCGTTTAAATCAATACGAGGCAATTTGTGTTCATGCGGAAGACCTTGTTTCTCGAACCGATGTTCGCGCCAGATTCCAACAAAAACAAGCGCAAGCCCGAAGAGAATGAATACCGGCAGGATGATAAATGTAAGTATGCCTACGTAAGGTTTCTGTTCTCCTTCAAATAGATCAAGGACAGTCAAGAAGAGCACAAGTCCAAAACTCACCGATGCAATTGCAGCGCCGATCAATGTGCGCAAATTATAAAATACCGGTGGAAAGAAGCGTCTCATTCACTTAGTCCTTTAATCGATGCATGGTGATGAGCTGTCTTTTACGATTGCTTATTATTTTTGTTGTCATTTGAATTCTCTTTAGAATCCACAACGATCATCGCATCATCTTCTTCCAACTTCCTACGCTTTATTGCCTCCAACTCCAGCGGATGTTCATCCGCCATTTCGGCTTCGGTGATTGTGCCTTTGAGCCAAGCAAGATTCATAGGATAAATATCCGGATTGAAAATAACGAAATAAATATGCCAAACCAAAATTGCAAGAAATGCTAACCAAGCTTCATAAAAATGAACAGTACGGGAGACATCCCAGCCAATTTTCGTCAACAATCCCATAAAAGTATTATCAAACCAGAGGATCAACCCTGTCGCAACCATGACGACATTACCCCAGATAAGCGCCCAATATTCACTCTTTTCAATGTAACTGAACCTGCCGAATTTCGGCTTCGTTTTCGAGAATCCAAAGTTATATTTTAGCACGATAAACGCATCCGTTACATCATTCCATCGGGGCAAAAGGTCGTTAAGCAATTGCTTACCCCGTTCCGTAAAGATTATATAATAGAGATGGTAAAAGCTGGTGATGATCAACACAACAGCAGCAATACGATGAAGCAGCCCGCGAAGATCAAAGATACTCGTGTTCAAATTTCTTATTGCAACAACCCAAAAAGCCTCGGGGTAACGCAACATAAATCCCGTTATAACCAGCGTAAAAAAACTGATGAAAAGAGATGCGTGTTGAATTCGCTCGGAAAAAGTCATCCTCACAAATAGAGTATGTCCAAAATGTTCTTCGGTTTCCAACCCGCGCCGGATCATAAGCTTGCGTTTTGATTTTATATAAAAGTCGAGAAGATTATGCAACACCATCCCGCCAATAATAGTAGAGATAAGTAAAACGTAAATATAAGAGATCCAGTAGAGCAGCGGATCTTCTTTTTTCTCTGTTGCCACATGAACCGATCCAATGGTAAAGCGATTGTTTGCACCAGGATGACATTTACCGCAGGTGACAGCCAGATTTGATTTTGAGACAGACGAAGTCGAATCTGAAGATGGTTTAATATTATGCACACCATGACAACTTGCACAATTAGCCACCTGCATATTGCCGGAACGAATAGCAAGTCCATGATAACTTGCGTCAAATGTTTGGAATCGGTTACCAGCGATGCCATACTTCTCGTTTAACGTGACAGAACTATGGCACGGTGAACAAACCTGCTGTGAAACGTTTCGAGCAGCTGTCGGTGAGTTCGGATCAGAAGGTGCAAGAATATTATGTTCACCATGACAATTCGTACAGACCGGAGCCTCTCTGTTTCCATCCAACGCTGACTTGCCATGGATACTTTCAGCATATTCTTTTTCAATAGATCCATGACACTTTGAACACATTGCCGGAATATTTGCACGGTTCACAGTTGACGTCGTCTCGTGTTCCCGCTGAATCGCATGACTTCCATGGCAATCTACACAATTAGCAGCGGCCCCGTTACCGCGTAACAATGCAGAACCGTGAACACTATGCTCATAGGCTGCAATAAATTTTGCCGAGGGGGCAACGCGAGCACGCACATCCGGATTATCTAAATGACAGGCAAGACACATTTTCTCTTGGGTAATCTTGATGCCGGAAGAATCTTTACTATCCTTCAAACCAGTAATGCGGTTCTGGTGGCAAGATATACAATTCGGTGCACTCGTACTACCATTCGTTGAGGCCTTTCCGTGTGCGGAAGTAAGGTAACGCTCTTTCTCCTGCACATGACACTTACCACAAATTGCTGTTACACCGGCGCCACCCAATTTTGATCCTGTACTCTTTACTGCAACAATATTATGCGTTCCGTGGCATTGTTTGCACGAGGCCACAAACGATGCGTCCTTGATTTTCGCTGTCAGCATCGATGCATGGAATGGATGTTTTGCCCGTGCATCGTTATGACATGTCAAGCAATTGACTGGCTCTATTTTATCTTTATGTGGTAAATTCTGCGCATCGAAACCAATATGACAAGCCGTACAAATAAGTTTAGCGTGTGGTGATTTAAGTTGTACAGCACGATCAACAAAAAGGGGAATTACTTTACCATTACGCTCAGTCGTCAGCGATTTGTCTTCGTGACAAGCGAGGCATTCCTCAATCGTCTGGGCCGATGCATTTATTGGCAGTAAAGCAATCAGCATCAATAAAAAACCACATATTTTTGTAGGCGTCAGTATTGTCTTATTCATTATCATTAAAAGGAAATGATATGTATTTCCAAATACAATAACATTATAAATCACTCATCAAATTACAATGATTGTACCAAGGATTGGATTGCAAATGCTTGATTTTTCAGCGTTAATCACGTTAAAGTGTAAACATTCTCAGCAAAAATGTCTTGAGAATTGGAATTTCTTGCTAAAAACAGGAATAAGAGCGAATGAGCGCGGATAGATCCTATTACAAACATAAAAATAGTGTTTAAAAACAGTGCACTTATAGCCTCAGTTTGAAATGCTAGCATTCAAATCGCGCCGCTTGGCATTTTGCAGAGACTCTTCAAGCTCCTGCCGAAACGTTGGATGTGCTATTGCAATGAGAGCTTCCGCTCTCTGGCGAAGATTCTTTCCATGAAGCGAAGCAACCCCGTATTCAGTCACAACATAATGTACATCTGCCCGTGATGTAACTACGCCAGCGCCGTGCTTTAGTTGACAGACAATTCGTGAAACTGTTCCGTTCTTTGTTGTAGAGGGGAGCGCAATAATCGGTTTGCCATCTTTGGAATAAGCTGCTCCGCGAATGAAATCTACTTGTCCGCCGAAGCCGCTGTAAATTTTCGTACCTATAGAATCAGAACAGACTTGCCCGGTTATGTCCACTTCAATGCAGGAATTTATCGCCACCATCTTTTCATTCTGCGCAATGATAAATGAATTGTTGGTATAGTCGCACGGATGCAGTTCGAAGAGCGGGTTGTTGTGAACGTAGTCATAGAGCTTTTGAGTGCCCATGACGAATGTTGCCACTACTTTACCGGGATGAAGCGTTTTCTTCTGACTCGTAATAATCCCTTTATCAATTGCTTCCACAACGCCGTCGGAAATCATTTCTGTATGAATGCCTAAGTGTTGTTTTCCTTCAATGCGTGCCAGGACTGCGTCTGGTATGCCGCCGATGCCTAATTGCAGTGTTGCGTTGTCTTCAATAAGCGGGGCAATAAAATCGGCGATCCGTTCTTCGATCTCTGATGCAGTGATAGGATGAAGTTCCAGTATCGGCACAGAACATTCCACAATTTTATGTACACGCGAGACATGAATAAAAACATCGCCCAGCGTGCGTGGCATACGTTCATTAACCTGCGCAACAACTATCTTTGCATTTTCTGCTGCTGCTTTCGATGCAGCGCACTCAACACCGAAACTCATAAACCCATGCGCATCCGGCGGAGATACATGAATAAATGCAACATCAAGGGGAATGTACTTTGCGCAAAAAAGGGCTGGAACCTGTGAGAGATGCACAGGTACATAATCTGAATTTCCATCAGCAATAGATTGTCGATCGCCGGGTCCGACAAACAGCGAGTTGTGTCGGAAATGCTGAGACATGCCGGGCTTGGAAAGCGGATCGTCTCCCAACAACAAAATGTGATTGACTTCTACGTGAGAAAGTTCCTCTGCACGATTTGCAAGTGCGTTCGTCAGCAGAAGCGGTGTTGCGGCATTACCGCTGAGAAAAATCCGGTCTTTCGATTTAACAACTTTAACCGCATCCTCAACCGTCATGACTTTCGACTTGTATTGATCGAGCCAGTTCATAGTCATTCCTAGTGGTCTTTATTTATCGGAGAGTTGAGCAATGTTTGAATGTCGTTCACTTTTATATCGAACGCTTTTGCTGCGGCTATGTTTGTACAGCATCCTCGAAATGTACAGACTCCTTTGGAAAGTCCAACATCAGTACGAAGTACTTGTTCCATGCCAAGCTCGGTCGCTTCCCGTAAGAAGGGAAGAAGTACATTTGTCCATCCTACCGTTGCAGTGCGCGGCACTGACGCCGGAGTATTCGGAACACAATAATGCACAATGCCATGGGTTATATACACAGGATCAACCAATGTTGTCGGCCGGCTTGTCTCCACACAGCCACCTTGGTCTATAGAAATATCAACAATGACAGAACCGGGTTTCATTTGTTTCACTAAATCCTCAGAAACTAAATGCGGAGTCTTTTCACCTTTTAATAAAACAGCTCCAATGAGCGCATCTGCTTCACGCACTGCACAATCAATATTGTATTGATCAGAAACGGCAGTAGCTATTCTCCACTGAAACAGATTCTCCAATTCACGCAATCGGCTGATGTTCTTGTCGATAATCATCACTTTCGCCCCAACCCCAACCGCGACACGAGCCGCAGTACGTCCCACGGTACCAGCACCAAGAATAAGCACATTGGCAGCTGGCACACCCGGAATGCTTCCCAACAGTACACCGCGTCCACCTTGACGGGCCTGAAGATAATGCGCCGCTACCTGAATTGAAATCTGTCCGGCAATTTCTGCCATTGTTTGAACGATCGGCAGGTCACCATGGTCATTTTCAATCAATTCATATCCAATGGCAGTCACCTGCTTTTCAAGAAGCGTCTCTATTGTTTTTCGTTTGGAAATGGCAAGATGTAATGCTGAAAAAAGTGTTTGTTCCTCATGGAGAATTTTAAGTTCTGAATCAGCGGGCGGCGCAATTTTTAAAACTATATCAGAACGATTGATAACTTCTTCCGGACTGTACACGATGATGGCGCCTGCATTGCTGTACTCGACGTCTGTAAAGAAACTCAGTGCTCCAGCATTCCGCTCTACATACACGACAGCACCTAAACCCACTAATGTTTGCACACCGCCTGGTGTCAGCGCTACCCGCCGTTCTGAGGGAGATATTTCTTTGAGTATGCCGATGTTCATGCCAACAATCCTTCCTCTTGTTTATTGCATGCTGTAGCTTAGAAAATGATTATTTGAAGTTGAAGAAACGCTATCGGTTTGAAATAGTTTTATTTTCATAGGGCATGGTGAAGCAGCACAAAGGAAATACTGTTTAGATATGACACATTGAAATTTTTAGTATTCATTGCAGAATACCCGTTCGAGATCTATTGGAAAAAAATTTCTTATCGAATAGACGTACTCCGTTTCAGCAGCATTAGAGGAATTCCGGATTACAATCAGAAATAACACCATTGCTCACTTGACCGCAGGCGCGGATTTCATTCAATTTTTGGTTAATGTACAACACAATGCGGCTTTTCTCTTCTAAAAGTTTGCGCACAAACGAGGTCACTTCCGGATAATCACATTCCGTCATAATCGTCTCATAAAAATGGATCATTTCTGCTTCTTTTCGCATTGCCTCAGTCAACATTTTACATGTGATCCGACAATCATGGTTGCATTTTGCACCATGAGATTCAATTGATTGTTCGCTCCATGTCTGAATTGCAGATTGTGTTTTATCCATCTTCTTTACCGCACCGCCATTTCCGCTGTCGCCGCTATCGCTAATTCTTTCCCTCGCATCAAGGCTTGTTCATTGAGAGGAATTAAGTGCTGCCTATGAGGAGGCAGGACACTGTGTAGTGCTCTTATGACATGTTCCAATTTTACAATTGGACATAACTCTAGATATGCACCAAGCAAAACCATGTTTGCTACCTGTTTACTTTTAAGTTTTTGAGCTTCTTCTATACCGGGAAGAGCTAGAATCTCGATATCTTTTCTTGTTGGCGGGCGGAGGATCGTGGATTTTTCATAGATCAAGATTCCACCGGATTTCACAGCGTGTTCAAATTTTTCGATCGATGGCTGATTCAATACAATTGCAGTATCAAACCTTGTGACAATAGGAGAACTGATACGTGAATCAGAAACGATCACCGTGCAATTTGCTGTGCCGCCGCGCATCTCAGGACCGTATGAGGGCATCCAGCTTACTTCTTTATTTCCCTCCATCGCGGCATATGCAATGATTTGCCCCATTGAAAGAACGCCTTGACCGCCAAAACCGGCAATAATTATTTCCTGAGTCGTGTTCATATTTGTAGCTGCTTTAATTTTAAAGAGAAGGTTACACTACCATTTTACTACAGTTGAATTTGGTTCTCAATTAGCTCTTTGGCACTTTAATATCGCCAAGCGGATAAACGGGAAACATATTTTTCTCTAGCCACTCGTTGGATTCTACCGGCGTCATTTTCCAGCCGGACGGACAGTTCGAGACAACTTCAATAAAGCATGTTCCTCTTTTTTCCTTTTGATATTTGAAAGAAGTAATAATTGCTTTTTTCAACTTACGCACGGCTGTCGTATTGTGTACCGAGTGTCGTGAAACATAGTACGCGCCGGGAAGCTGTGCAATGAGTTCTGTAATCTTTAACGGATTACCCATTGTTATTGATTCACGTCCAAATGGCGATGTTGTTGTTTTCATGCCCAAGAGTGATGTCGGAGCCATCTGACCACCCGTCATTCCGTATATGCCGTTGTTGATGAAGAGCATCAGAATATTCTCACCGCGGTTGACAGTATGAATTGTTTCGCCGGTGCCTATGGCTGCAAGGTCACCGTCGCCTTGATAAGAAAAAACATATTTATCGGGAAGGACACGTTTGACCCCTGTCGCCACTGCGCTTGCGCGTCCGTGTGCGGCTTCCTGCATATCGATGTTTAAATAATCGTACGCAAACACAGCACATCCGACCGGCGCCACACCGATAGTTTCTTCCTGAATTTTCAATTCCTGAACAACTTCCATCAGGATTTTATGTACTACGCCATGCCCGCATCCCGGACAATAATGCATCGGCGTATCGGTGAGTGTTTGCGGCTTTGTATAAACGACTTCCAAGCCTTCAATTTTCGGCGCTGTTTCCATTTCTTTCATCCTCACACATGTGCCGTTTGAAATTCTTTGGCAATGGATTCCACCTTGGTCAGTACTTCTTCAGGTGATGGAATCATTCCGCCCATCCGTCCATAGAAATGTACCGGGCATGTGCCGTTGATTGCAAGCCGCACATCTTCCACCATTTGTCCCGCATTCATTTCAACCGTCAGAAAAACTTTTACACGCTCTGCTAACTTTGCAAGAGCTTCTGTCGGAAACGGGTACAGCGTGATGGGACGAAGCAATCCAACCTTTAATCCCTTTTCGCGCGCAAGGTTCATAGTTTTACCGCACACGCGTGATGATAATCCGAAAGCAACAAGAACAATCTCCGCATCTTCAGTCTGGAATTCTTCCCACCGAACTTCCTTTTGTACTTCGCGGTATTTTTCTTGCAGAACTAAATTTAATTTCTCCATTCGCTCCGGCTGAATGAAAAGAGAAGTAATAATATTTCGTTCGCGTGAATTCGGTTTGCCGATCGTCGCCCATGGGGCATTCGTTTTTGGCAATGAGCCCGCAGCAGGTAACGTAACCTTCTCCATCATCTGACCGAGTGCACCATCAGCAAGAATCATCACCGGATTGCGATACTTCTCCGTTAAACGAAATGCATCGAACACAAAATCCACCATTTCTTGTACGGACGATGGTGCAAGAACGATGAGATGATAATCACCGTGACCGCCGCCTTTTACCGCCTGGAAATAATCTGCCTGCGATGGCTGAATGGTGCCAAGACCAGGTCCGCCCCGCTGAACATTTACAATGACTGCCGGCAGCTGCGCTGACGCCATATACGAAAGACATTCCTGCATCAAGCTAATGCCGGGGCTGGACGATGAAATCATTGCACGCGCACCGGCACCGGAAGCACCATGTACCATATTAATAGCTGCAAGTTCGCTTTCCGCCTGCAATATTACAACACCAGGATAGTTTGGCTGCTGAATTGCGAGATACTCCATTATTTCTGTTTGCGGTGTAATAGGATAGCCAAAGTAAGCCTGCATACCTGCACGCAATGCGGCTTCAGCAAGAGCTTCGTTGCCCTTCATCAATCGTGTGTTAGATTTTCCGTCTCCACCTGTCATGTCATTTACATTTCTAAATTATTTATTTTTGAAATTGCTTGCAGTGTTTTTATATTCCGCTGTTGTTTCATGAGATTTTCTGTGCGTCTGGTTTAGGTGCTTTTATTTGACGGTACACTGTTATAGCACTGTCGGGGCAAACAATGGCGCAATTGATACATCCAGTGCAAGAATCATTCTTCAACTGTACATAACGGTAACCCTTCGAATTTAAGTAAGGCGACAACTCCAAACAATCCTGCGGACACGCCGTAATACATAACTCGCACGCTTTGCAAATTTCTGTTGCAACAATAATTGTTCCCCGAATCATTTAATACTCCTCTAGATTGGAGATCAGTGGTTTGAGAAATGCTTAAATCACAACTTTACTTTTTCTGCTTATTATAATGCTCAAGTAGTATGCCACATCAACAATTTATGACGTAATGACTTAATACAGAGATTCTAAAAGAAAAAAAAGGCTCATTGGCACTTTTAAGAAGATTTTAAAACTGTTTCCTGAAAGCAGTAAGAATGATGAAAAAATATGCTCAGTGAAATATCCTGCCGAAAAATAAATAGCAACAGAAAATTATACTCACTCTTTAAAAATGAAGTCCATCTTGGTAGATGGACTTCATCCTTACTGTTTTACTACTACGTTATTATACTGAACTTCGCAGAACTTCATCAGGAGTTCCAGGAGGATTTTCCGCAATGCGTTGTGCCTCGGAGACAGCAACTGCTGTAATATTGACGATGTCGTTAACATCGCATCCAGGCACGAGTAAATATACAGGTTTGCGAATTCCCAACAACATCGGCCCAATTGCTGTTGCACCGCCAAGTTTCGCGAGAACCTTGTATGCGATGTTTGCCGATGTCAAATCAGGACATATCAACACATTTGCATCACCTTTAATTTCGCTGAACGGGAAGACCTCAGAAACTATATCAGGATCTAATGCAGTATCCGCCATGATCTCTCCTTCAACAACCAAATTAGGCGCTTTCTTTTTGATAATCTCGACTGCCTTCCGAACTTTTTCCGTCAAAGGATGCTGCGTGCTGCCGAAGTTACTAAAGGACAACATCGCAACACGCGGTACGACATTCATATATAATGCTTTTTCCGCTGTCAGCAATGCTATATCCGCAAGGTCTTCTGCATCCGGATCAATATTGACAGTCGCATCAGAGATAAATATTGTTCTGTTTTTGAAAACCATCATATAAGCACCACAAATTTTCCTTACGCCTGGACGAGTGCCGATGATCTGAAGCGCAGGCCGGATTGTTTCCGGATAATGTTCCGTCAATCCGGATATTAAACCATCTGCATCTCCCATCTCTACCATCATCATACCGTAGACATTATAATTATTCTTCAACAGTTGTCTAGCCGATGCGGATGTCATTCCTTTTCGTTTACGAAGGTTGTAAAGTGCTGATACATATTCTTCAAAGCGCGGAGATTTTCTTGGCCGGATAATTTCCACACTCGAGAGATCGAGGCCGAGATCTTTGATACGCTGGCCGATGGTGTCAGGTGTACCAAGCAAAATTGGCTTGGCGATTCCATCATCCAGCAGCATCTGCGCGGCGCGGAGAATTTTATCTTCATCACCTTCGGGGAAAACAATGCGCTTTGGTTCACTCTTCGCTTTGTTAATGTAAAAGCGCATCACTTCGCGCGACTTACCAAGACGTGCCTCAAGCTCATCGCGGTACTTTTCAAAATCTGCTATCGGTTTTTTTGCCACACCTGTATCCATTGCTGCTTTTGCTACTGCGGCCGCTTCCCAAAAAAGGACACGTGGATCAAAAGGTTTCGGAATAATGTATTCCCTTCCAAACTCGATCCGTTTTTTCCCGTAGGCTTTCAGAACATTATCAGGAACATCTTCTTTTGCGAGTTTTGCTAATGCGTGCGATGCAGCAATCTTCATTTCATCATTGATTGTTGTAGCACGTACATCCAGCGTTCCTCGGAAAATAAACGGGAACCCCAATACATTGTTGACTTGGTTCGGAAAATCCGAACGTCCTGTCGCCATAATAATATCATCTCTTACACTTGTTGCATCTTCGTACGTAATTTCTGGATCAGGATTTGCCATTGCGAACACAACGGGCTTATCGGCCATTGATTTTACCATCTCTTTTGATAAAACTCCTTTTGCCGAAACGCCGCAGAAGACATCTGCTCCTTTTATTGCTTCAGCCAGTGTACGGGAACTGGTATCAACTGCAAAATACTCTTTGTATTGATTCATGCCTTCAGTTCTGCCTTTGTATACAACGCCTTTTGTATCTACAAGAATCATATTCTCCCGCTTCACTCCTAATTTTTCATAGAGCTTTGCACAAGCGATTCCAGCCGCCCCAGCGCCGCTGAAGACAACCCTTACTCGATCTATTTTCTTCCCCTGGACTTCTAGTGCATTTACTAACGCTGCGCCGCTGATAATAGCCGTTCCATGCTGATCGTCGTGAAAGACCGGAATATTCATCGTCTTCTTCAGCGCTTCTTCAATATAAAAACATTCTGGCGCCTTAATGTCTTCGAGATTGATGCCGCCGAAAGTCGGTTCCAGCAACTGCACAGCTTTAATAATCTCATCAGCATTGTGTGTGTTCAACTCAATGTCGAACACGTCAATATCTGCAAAGCGTTTGAATAACACACCCTTACCTTCCATAACCGGTTTACCGGCAAGTGCGCCTATATCGCCCAAGCCGAGAACAGCAGTTCCATTTGAAACTACGCCGACAAGATTTCCCTTGGCAGTGTACTTGTAGGCATCTTCAGGATTTGCATGAATTTCAAGGCATGGATCAGCAACTCCGGGAGTGTATGCAAGCGATAAATCGCGTTGCGTCTGACACGGCTTGGAAGAAATGACTTCTATTTTGCCTTTGCGGCCCATTGAGTGGTAATCTAATGCTTCTTGTTTACGAACCATAAATCCTCCAATCTGAGAATTGTTTTTATTACTTGAAGCGGTGGTAAAGTATAATGAGTTTTAAGAATGAACGCAATGCTCTTTACCCGATAACTCGAACATTACGTTACTGCTATAGTACATTGTAATTCTATCGGATGAAACGGTAATGCCATCGCATTGAGGCGTGTCTGCGTTTGTTCTAATTGCACGCTACACTTGTTTATTTATACCCGCTTTTATTGAAGAAGTGCACTCCAAGAGAAACATACTCAGCTTCCTTTTAAAGGGATGCAAATAGTACCAATGATCCGACCAAATAGAAATACTCGTAAGCGTTTCTTAGAAAGATTTGTACTTGGGGAATCCGGAACATCACTCAAGCAAGAGTGCAAGCCAAACTGCAGCTGCTTACCGAAATTAACTATAAGCGTGTAATCCAGAAAAATAGGAAGATTGCTAAAACGAACAAACCAATGAGAGGTTATCCGTTATCCCCAGTGAGGCGGGCAATCTGAAGCACATAGTATCGGAGCAGTTTTTGTTTGTCGGCAGGAAGCGCTTGTTCTTCGATGCGCGCAATTTGTTCAACATCTTTCATCGCGCGAACAATGGTCACCGGCACTTCTACCATTCCCTCGGACAGCGATGTGAGGTATTCCAGCGATGCCGCAAGGAATTGTCTCATCTCATCATCTGCACTGGCAGCACGGAAGAATTGCGAGAGATCGGCAGAAAGTTTCATGCTATGCACTGAAGCAGGAGAGGCGTTGAGTGGTTTTCCGGACGTAAGCGAATTGAGTGCAATGGCAAGTTCAGTAAAGCTACGGACTTGCTGAAATACCGGTTCTTCCAACATCTTCCAGATTTTTGACCGCCAGAATTGCACCTGTTCGCGAACGCCAAGAATGTTTTCAATCGTTGTTTTCCAAGTGCTATCAATTGATCCGCTGATACCTTCAAGAAATATTTCAATCTTTGTGTTGAAAATATTCTTTTGCAACAGCACAGCCAAGTCAGGACGAATGGTCGATAAAAGTTCGGGGAGAAACACACCATCTTCAAAGAATTCGTTCACATCGACACCGTGACGGCGAATCAATTCCTGCTGAAAAAGTCCCAGGAAATCGCTTAAGCTGTCATTATCTTCACGCAAGGCAAGGAATGCAGAATTGCCTGCAGGAAACGCCGGCTCGATATTTTTAAGATATGTTAAATCTACGTCGTGATACAGCCTGAGCGTTTGGAGGATTTCATACACAGGGAGCTGCGGTAAAATTCGATCAGCAATAAGTGCACGTGTGTCTCCATCTTTAAATTCCATTTGTGAAAACACATTCAGTGCACGGAACAAACCGGTGGTCAATTGGTTGACACCCAGCACCATGGTCTGCGCCTGATTGTGCGCAATAGCACGCAACATACTGCCGTAACGTGCCAGCGGAATGGTTTTCATAATTTTTTCTAAAATTCTCTGTCCTCGATCAGAGTCTGTTTCTGAACTCGGCCGTACAGTCGGACGGTCGCGAAGCTGAGGCATCGTGCGTGCTATAAAGTACGACGCAATATGCATACCCACGACATCTGCATCACGTCCATATAAAATTTGCCGAAAATTCTCGGTGAGGATCGCCATGAATTGATCAATCACGGCATCTTTGGAGCCGATGGTCAACCGTTCAATTTCCTGCGCGCCGCGTTCTTTTAATTGCAGGCGACTTTCAACCAATGATTCCGATGCCCGCAACAAATCGTTTCGATGGATAGATTGAGATTCTTTAACGTGATGAAGCACCTGCATTAATTCCTGTGCGGGCAGATAACGGAATTGTTCCGAAATGGTACTTTGAAATGTGCGAAGATCGCCGCCGACAAAAATCCCCATCAACGGTGTAGTTGCATATTCTGCGCTCTTCCGTGCTGACGCTGGAAGTTGCTGTGCAATTATTTTCATTGCAGTAAGCGAATGAGAGAACGCCGGCTCACCTGAAACAGGCGCATAATATCCGCCTTGACGCTGCATCGGTTCGCCGCTCCCCATTTTAATACGCACGCGGTCTGTCAGTCCGTGCTGTGCAAGCCACAACACGATTTCATTCTTCGCTTGTCGAAAAGCAGCTGCACCGGCTGCTTGACCCACAGCCTGGCTTAAGTCAGAACCTGCAATAAATATTTCGGCGATAAACTCTGCAAAACGATCTTTTGTTTCTTGATCTACTCTTCTGCTCTGGTGAGCATAATCCCATAGTTTTCCGAGATATGGTGAAATGCCATGGACGGACTCCAAATCTTCAAAGAGGGGAATAAGGAGAATGGATGGAATTTCGAGATCCGGATGTTCGCGTAATGTGTTCTCGCGGCGCGCCCGCATCTTGCGGTCTAATGCAATAAGCGCTTCCGCTTTTGTGGACATACTGACCTGCAATGCAAGAATAAGCCCGGGACTCCCGTACCGTGAAGCGAGTACGTTAATTTCATGAAGATTATGTACTGTAGTATCGATGACGAATGGATCCTGCGCTGTAATCATTTTTTGATGAACACGCGGTGTAATAACCATGCGCTGCAAAAGGTCGCGGTAAAGGCATGCTTCGATAACAAGTCCGCGATCATCAAGATGCTGGCGAACAACCGGGATGAGTATTCGAAGTTGTTTGCGCATTTGTTTGTTGAGCGCAAAGTAATGCTCCATCGTTTCCCATCGCCGCCGACGGAGCTCGAGCATCTTTCGTTCTAACCGATCGTTATGATACCAAAGCAGCGTGAGCGGATCGCGCGCAAGATGGAGTTTCATACCGATGTTCCGCACTTTACCCGGTTTGACATTGAACGGAAGAACTCCACGATACCTTTTTTCAAGCTGCTGTGTGAGTATTGTGATATCATTGAGAAGGCGTGTAAAACGCTGATTATTTTCCGGCACGCGCTGCATTTCAAAAAGAAGTTTCGGATCAAGTGAAATTCCTTTTTCGGCATGCACCAAACGAGATAACAAACGAGAAAGGCGCGAGACATTTTCGATCAACGTGGTGGCTACTAAGCGGTGCCCTTGACCAGACGGCCTGTTGCTTCCATCCCAATCGCCCCAAAACGAAATAAATGTCTTGAGATCTGTATGGCCAAAAAGCGCCGCATAGTTTTCGCCGTCAATAAGTGAATCTAAATCAAGAATCAGCTCTTTGGATTCCTCGCTCGAATTTATGGTAACATTGAGCGCATAATATTCCTGCAGAAGCTCGTTCACAGTTGTCTGCAGTAAATCTTCTGTGATTGTACGATGACTTATGAGATCAGAAATTATATTGCTAAAACAAATTTCTACTTGAATGGAATATCTCTGTGTCGGATGGACAGTCCGGTCGTACATCCGAGAGTGAAACGCCTCATTGCGCAGCGATAAGGAATCTTTGAATAGTTCTTTTTCCAAACGCTGAGACAACGCAAGGCCTCCATCGGTACGAGCCTGCAGAAGCAGTTCCTCTGCAATAACCAATCGATCCCGATACCGCTGCCTGAACAACTCTAACCGATGAGGTACATAGACGTTTCGGAATTCCGCAAGGTGGCGCGGTGAATCAAATTCAGGTCCCTTGCCTAACTTCACACGCCGGCTTTTTTCTAAAATAGCTCGTTCTATTCTTTCCCATAATTCAAGATTTTTCCGTTCATCATCTGATCCTTGATAGCGCGGGATAGCAACTGGCAGTCGTTTCCTGTTATAGCGGGCCGCTTCTTCTGCGATCAATCGATTCAAATCTATCAGAACATGACGAGTTTTCTTCAACAACACTTCTGCGCCGTCGACACCTCCCAGTGTCAGACGAAATGTTTTTCTTCCTGCCTCAAATCCGTCTTCTGTATGTGCGAATGTTGAAAGAGGAAGCATCCCGATTCCGCGCCGCGCTAGTCCCGATGCGAGCCACTCCAATGAAAGTCCGGCGGGCAAGTAATCAATGACTAATAATGGATACATACTTCCGGTCGGCGGAACAATATGGATGTGAAAAGGA